>Ga0116227_10002486_pt1 | contig 41772 bp, 38 predicted proteins | sample S1TSphgellanicum_FD_89693 | JGI IMG/M metagenome (GOLD analysis project Ga0116227, IMG submission 89693) | Host-associated microbial communities from peat moss isolated from Minnesota, USA - S1T2_Fb - Sphagnum magellanicum MG | ecosystem: Host-associated > Plants > Peat moss > Unclassified... | reverse complement strand
TTACTCGCTGTTTAGTAATGGTTGGTACGATGTGGATTATCGGGATGGCTTGTTCGCGGGGGGTGTGGGAGCGGCGGGGGGGGAGGTGCATAACTCATTGCATTTTGTGGTTGTTTTTTGCCTTGAGCACGAAACCATACATCTTCACTCAAATGAACTTTGATTTTGTGAGAGTTAACATTTCCCAAGTGCATTATCACCTTATTTTCTGAGTAGAATTAGACATTTTGGATCATTCTAAAATCCCTGCTTACTGTTCTCATTGTGTCTCAGTTTGGAGATGTTCTAGTACTGCCCAGGTTTTCTTCATTTAGTTACAGAATGAACTTTGCTCATGTAATTATGATGGTCACCTGCAGCTTCCAAAGGAAATTCAGGGTCCTTTTTTGGCAGCAATAGAGAAGGGGAACATTCGGTCAATGCCCAACAAGATCATGCCTGCACTTCCTCGTCCAACACCTGGAGCCCTCCTGATGGGGGATGCCTTCAACATGCGCCACCCTTTAACAGGAGGTGGGATGACAGTGGCTCTGGCAGACATTGTTCTTCTGCGTGATATGCTGCGGCCACTCCATAGCTTCAATGATTCATTTGGCCTCTGCGACTACTTGAAAGCATTTTACACTCGGCGCAAGGTGGGCCATTCAGGTTCTCTACTGCTCACCTCAATACTCTCTTCTTTTAGTATCGATTGCCTGACCAATTTGTTGGGATGTTTATACAGCCTGTGGCAGCTACAATCAACACTCTGGCTGGTGCACTCTACAAAGTATTCTGTGCATCCCCAGATTTAGCAATGACAGAGATGCGACAAGCTTGCTTTGACTACCTCAGCATTGGGGGAACATTCTCCAGTGGGCCAGTTGCTCTTCTGTCAGGCCTAGATCCTAAACCCTTAAATTTGGTGGTCCACTTTTTTGCAGTGGCCATTTATGGGGTTGGCCGTCTTATTCTGCCCTTCCCTTCATTGTCAAAGATCTGGATCAGTGCCCGCTTAATCCAGGTAAGCTGGTGTACTAGACATATTTGCAATTGTGGGTTATCCTTTACAGTTTTTTTCTTGAAGTTCTCCTTCTTTTGTCTCTCTGTTCTCCTTGTTTTTCTCTTTTAGGTTTTGCTAAGCTAGCCAGCATCATGGCTGGGTTTTCCATTACTGCTGGTGCCTTGACAGAAACTCAGTATGTTGGTTAATGTACATTCATTACCAAAAACTGATGAAGTCAGTGGGGATGTTATGGTAAATGGTCAATGCTATACACATTGCTGTTGACCTGAACATGCATATGACCATTGCTGTTCAAATTGTTCCTCAATTCTATCTTGTTTTCTCTGTTTAGGGTTTTTCATCCTTGCTGATTGTTGCTGGTTTGTTTAGATCTGAAATATCCATAGTGTTATTGTAGGGTCATCTCTCAATTCTTTTCAATTTGACTTAAATTTTAAGTATTGAGAAATTCTCAGTGCTTCTGAAAATATTCCATTTGTGTTTTACCTTGCATAATAGCAGTCTTTTAGATGGAGTGAGATGACTGAGGCGATCCATTTTATAGGGCTGTTTGATCTCACTTCAGGATGCTGGCTAATTTAGGACCTTAACCTTCACCCACTATCAGGTGGGTTAATGGAAATGTTATGGTAGTTGTGTTATGGTAGCTGGTCACTGCCATACACATTAATGTTTAAGGTCTCTGAACATATCTGTCATGTCATGTTACTGCTGCTATTGTTCAAATCAAATCACTTGGTTGGTTTCCCTCGGTTCTCTCAGACTGGAGTTTCCTCTTTTTCCTGATGTTAATCTGAAATTTCAAAAACATTATTATTGGTCCAGAGATTGTAAGTGCTTTAGCATTTTAAGTATGCTAAAGTTCTCAGTAGTTGTGAAGATACTTTTGTTGCTGTGTTCTGCAGGACTTCTGGTTTTGAGGTAAATGTGTGACTGTGATGTTGCAGGGGGCTTCAAATATAATCTTCCCCATAATCAAGGCAGAAGGAGTTAGGCAGATGTTCTTCCCCAGCATGGTTCCTGATTACTACAAGCAGCCCCCTTATGCAAAAAATTGATAATGGAATCATGAAATAAAGCTCTCTCTTACAGTTTGGAGATATTGTTACTATTCTGAGGAGAACAGCCTGAATTGTTCTTTTGTTCTGTCTGAGTCTATTGGTGCACAGCATGTGTAGTTTCCAGAATGTTCAGGCACTGAATCTGTCATGTGATAGAGTTGCATTTCTGGGTGCTCTGAAGCCATCTGAGAACTCAGTTCATAGACTTGTTTGTTTTAAACTCTTGCATTTCATGGTGCTGCCTTTCTCTGTAAGTTGGATCTGGTATAAACTAAATTTCATGCCATTCCATGAGGACACATTTTGTGGTACTTCTCATGTGAGATCTAGTTTCAGGATCCTGCATTATTGAGGTCAAAACATTGGAGCCTGAGTTATGGATGCCTGGACCTTTAGAAACTGGGTAAGGGTTCTCTCTGAGCAACAGACATCATTTGATTGTGTAAAAGACTGTTTGACACAATCTGGGAAGATCTGGAGGACTGAGTAGATTTTTCCTCACCTGCAAAAGCTATGGGGAAGTTCTGAAATGTAGCATGCCATCTTGACATCTTTGTCATCTGGACACTTCATGGAACCACAAGCTCAAATGGAAGTTCTGCAACATCAACTGGAAGGGCCACTTTGTTCTAAGGTTATTACGTGCACATCTTGAAATTTCTCATTTTATGGAAGCTGTGTGGAATTTTGACCTAGAAAGAAGTGGGCGTGTGAACCTTGTTATTGAACATAGTGATGTTACTGATTGCTGAAATAAGAATGAGAAGATGATTTATCTTCTTGCTCACTTTGTGCAAAACTTCCAAACCCTTTGGAAGGTTGTACAGGGAATTTAAGGTCGGCTGGATGGCCATTCAAACTTCATCAGTGCAGCATCCTTGGCCACATACAGTAGAGATGCGCCAGTGCTCAAGTGGGTTTTTAAACTTGAGTTTCTGTCAGTGGAGGACTTGTTGCATATTTGTTGAAGATATGGCCTTATACACGTACTCTAGACATGAGCAATCATCTTTCACTGATGGGCTTTGATCTCTCTCCTTGGTCTCCATTCAAGTTTTTCTGAACCTTGTCAACCTGACCACAACGGACCATGATACAGATCAGATGTACTGTGTGTTTAGGTTTATGATGACCTTTGCCCTGTTCTTTATGATGGGTAAGCCCACAGCTGGGGACCATTCCCAAAATGGAGGGCCCTTACTCAGCAACCGCATAGTCCTAGGCCCCTTATTTTGGGAATGTCCCCAAATGAGGCTTCACCCTGCACTTTCAGACCTTTGGATGCTCCCTTGGTGAGTGGCTCTTATGCTCAAGAATGGTTGAACAGTGGTTGGATGGCTCTGTGGGTGGCAAAAAGATGGGTATGGGAAGGGCATCTCTGGAGTCAAAAACCTTCATTAAGAGACACTCATGGCATGTGCAGACTGATCCTGCAATACAGCAACAGAAACATGTATTTCAAATGTGTATCTTTGTGACAAAATCTAGACTTGTCACCAAATGAGGTTTGAGCCAAGATTGTGAGCTTGAAATCACCAATGTCGATTTAGGGTAGCTATTGGTTGTTGAGACCAAAACTAGAAAATTGTGGAGATGAGAGAAGCAGCCCATCAAATCCCAGGTTCAAGGAAAGCCTTGATCAATCAGCAAGTGGCACAGTAGTACTACTTACATTCCCTGAAGTGTTGTCTAAACTGACTGACATTTTGTTAGTTCAATTTTGATGAATGTCCTTTAAAATCTTGGGTCTGGTGGTCCTCTGGTGGTGTGTATGTATGTATCTCTCTCTCACACATCTTGATGCAGAAAAAAATTGTGGTCCAGAAAAGAAATCAGATCAACAAATGGATGTTATTAGTAGTGCTCAATGGAAGAAGAAGAAATTCAAACGCAATACTGTGCTTGCACGAGCAATTCGGCATTGTATAAAGTCCTCTGTGCTTGTTGCATTTGGACACCATGTCCCTTATGCTCTCTTTTGTGAATGGCTTCAACAATGGCCTGGAACACAAACACTCTGCAACTATGCATAATCATGTCTGTGAGGATTCTATGTGGTGGTTTGTGACAGAGAAGGAGCTTCTGACATTGCTGCTCCTGGACTTGAAGACTATCCACATATGCGACCAGCTATCTTCCCACTTTCTGTTGATCTCTTCACTAGTTCAAAGCATAATATGGTAGCAAGGGTTGTCTCTCTCCCTGGTCTTCCTGAGCTCTTTCATCACTGTCTTTCCACCATTGCAAGTCAACTGGGTCTGTTTGTTGGGCACACTGGAGCAATGGACCAGCCATCATCTCCTCGAATTTCTGAGGACACTTATTTAGGTCATCTTCTTTACAACAAAACATCAATGACAACAACACCTGCCCTTCCTCCTCCTGTCAAGCTTCTCATTCTCGCTCCTAGGAGTCAACAAATTCCTTGCCATCCCTCACTACAAGCAAGGGGCAAAATCCACAAACAAACTTTGGTGCAAGAAACTGTCAAGTTCCCTTACAGCTGTGCTTTCCCTCCCCCAAACCAAAAGAGCCTCTAAAAACAGAAAAAAAGGGAGTAAGTTTTGCTGATCCCAAAGCACTTGCTTGTGATCAACAACCAGATTTCCATGATGTTGATGCAGCAGCAAATGATATCTTTGCTATTTTCTGCTTACAAATCTCATGGAATTGAATCAAAGAAGTAAAGGAAAGACATGAAACTATTCTGCTACATTCTGAGCATCTGATGTGGTGTTGTTCCAATATCTGCAGGTTTTTTGAGAACACATTGTGAAAGTTGAGGTGATCCTCAAAATGGGCAATGGCGGGAGCACAATGTCATGAGACTAGGCTTGATGTCTTTGCAATGTCCACAGATAGCACATTCTTCGGTGAGCACATTATTATTGTTTTGGCCAAGAGATTTCTTTTCCAAACAAAATTGCCTTCAAGACAAAATTGGCATTAATTGGTCTCAAGAAAAACAATGTTCATGCCAATTCTCAAGCTGCAGGCATCGAGGCCATGGGCGCTCCAAAGCTTCGTTTAGAGAAACCAAATTATTTATGCAACAATCCTAAGCTTCAAGTGTGTGCTCTTCCACAGCTCCTTGAATGTGTAGGGTTGCGTTCTGTGATTTTCATTCTTCACCACGAAACTGTGCATTCGAGCTACAGACTCTTGTATATTTTGCGTACAGTGGAGCGTTCTTCCCTACTTCAAAATCCGCTTCGCAACAACAAGCTTCTCTCATCATTCTCAAGGATCGGTTTATATGGACGCAGTGCCAAAAGAGAGACTCTGCCAATATGGTAACGTCTTTCTACCCTGATTTTTCAGCCTCGCCGAGGAGATCCCTGGCTTCTTCCTCGGGATTTTCTGTGATTGCATCTTTGATCTCAGCAGTAGGAAGAGAAGAAGCTCAGTTTGCAATCCACGGATTTTGAGAAGTTCAATCCTTTTCCAAGCTGTTGTTCTTGTTATTGTCAACTGAAGCGGAAAATTTCGTATGCAGTTGTCACGTTTGCAGTTCTCGAAAGGCGTCACGTTTGCTGAAATCCTCTTGGATTTGAGCAGCGAACGTATCGGAGCATTCGGCGTTATGGATTTTCGCTTAAGCTGCACGGATAATAGAGCTTGTTTTGCTTGGATATGACGGAGTTATGGTCTGTAGTGTGGACAAAAGGCAGCAAACGTTGGGAAGAGGACGGAGAGTTCAGTTGAGCTATGGCTCTTGCGCAGTGTACTGTACCCGTTGTTCCTTTTGCACAGCATTGCTCTTTCACAAAATGACACACAGAACCTCCAGCAGATTGCTGCAATCAGGGAATCATCAGTTGGTGTACACATATAGCGAGTTTTGGACCTGTTGCTTGAGGTATGTGCTGGTTTTCAAGCTTCTCTCAGGAGGAGAGGAGGAGCTGAAAGAGGATAGAAGACATTATTGGATGCAGTGAGAAGTAAATTTCCTGAGAAGCTATCTTAAGAAGTTATCTTTTGATGAAACCCACTGATTGTGGCAAACAGATGTGCAATCTCATAATTTGTCAGTAGAGACTACAGTATTGCTGTGAATGTTCCAACTTCCTTGCTGATTATCAATCGCAGATCACAATCCTTTGTCCTTCTTTTGTTGCTACATCACTAACAAACTGCATTGAAACTTGTCTGGCACTAAGAGAATCAGCTTAGGAAGACCTCCTTTTACAGACTTGATGCAGTCATTTTTCAGACTTGATGTCCTAAACAGAAGGACATCCATAATTTTATAGAATTGAGTCTTTTGTCCATGAATGGCAGATCACCCATTTCTTGAGCATTTGTAGTGTGATCAGGCTTTCAACTGTTGGAGGATTTGTTGTAAGGCCAATCTTTGCTGCTGCCTGATGAGATCAATGATGCCACCTTTGTAGATGCAAAAAACCACAAAGATGTTTTCTAAACTCTGAAAAGCAATGCTAAGGTTTTTTTTGATCACCAGTGTTTCACTTTTAAGGTAATCCCCTCTCATTCATTCCTCCTCTTTATTTGTCTCATTGGTCAATTGAACTGTCTCCTTGGTCTTTCTTTTCACCTTATTTTGCTGAGGCAAACAACATGCTTTATCTATGTCTATAGTTTGAACTGCTCAGCTACTTCAGGACTTCTGCATCATTGCAGAGAGTTTTAAAGCAGGGTTTGTGTCCTGCAACACCTCAGTGTTTCACAAGGTAAAATAGCATTGAGAAAATCAATGATCATGAACTTCACAAACTTTTCATTCAACAATTTGAGGATGGAAATTGTGTGAAATTCATTTTTCATACATTCATAAATTTTGCACATGGGTGTCATGTGTCTAAAATGCACATGAAGCACATATAAGTAGGATGAAAAATTTCATGAAACATTTGTACATGCTTCATATGTGTTTTAGACACAACATTTGTGTGCAAAAACTATAACGTATGAAAAACAAATTTTACACAATTTTCATTATCAAATTGTTGGAAGGAAAGTTTGTGATTTGAATTGCTTGGAATAAAAAATCACAAGTTTCTTCAGTGTTGTTGGAATACTAGGTCACAAGCTGGCAGTTCTTTTGCAATCAAGTTTGGAAGGTTGTCAAAGAAAAGAACTTTGTGTCCTGATTTTGCCTACTACCAATGGTGCAAGTTGATGATGATTTGAACCAGTTGCTTCATGGAATTGAGATGCCAAGGGAGTTTATGGGTGCAGAACAGAAACTTCAAAAAGTAGGAATGAAATCTGCAACTAACAGTCAGAAGACAGGCATGGCTGGTGTGCCACAATCTCAGCTACCAAAGCTGAAACAGAAAAAGAGAAGGGAATCTCAGCTACCAAACAGACCAAACTAATGCCCACTTGCCGGAGCTTTTGTGGAACATCCAATTTGCCTTCAAGCTTGTTGTGGTTCATTAGTTTATTTCAAAGATTTTTGGGATCTGTGTCTTGGATTTATACTACAGAGAATTTGTTTGTTTGTAATCAAGAGCCCAAATTTCCTGTTGGTAATGGAGTCACCTGTACTTTCAGAGCTCTTTGATCTAACTCCAAACATTTTCCTGTAGCTATCTGGTGATATCCATCAGCTCCTGCTGACAGATGGATACCACAGCTTCTTCACCAGGTGATTCATATTTTTGTAGAGACTTCTTTCTAGCTTCCTAAATTGTAAATATTGAAAATTTTCAGTACTTATGAAGATATATTTCTAGCTTTCTTAAAGATCCCCGCATGTTTACTTTTGCATGGACAGCTAATGATGGAAAATGTCCAGCATTCATGCCTTTTGGATGTGTTGATGGGACACAGAGAACCACATTGGATAATATCAATGTAAACCATGCTTGAAGACTAGTGTTTAGCTTTCTGGATGACCTGTTTGGAAAACTAAGAGATGTCTTTGTGTTGCTCATGACAATCCCAGTAGTAGACTCTGGAATTCAACATTTGGATGGGTTAAAATGCTCGAACTTTGTTATATAAAACTTGTGCTGTTTTCACTGATCTTGTTATGTTTGGGATTTGTGATTTTCCCATGCTGGACTAAGGAGGAGGGTTTGAGTGGACTCCAGGATGTCATGCATCATGGACTTGCTGAACCTTCTGAGGTTTGGTTTTCATATAGTTGTGAGCACATGGCTGCTGATTTGGTTTTCATTGGTGGTGGGGGCAATATGAATTTGTGCTGAAAATCTGCTGTGTGTGAACTATTTGATTTACCCCTGGTTTTATTCTTTGTCTGTGGTGGTCAAGATTGCCAATGGCCTAGTGTTGCTGGTGCCATTGGACTTCCAGACAGGTAATTCTTGCATCCTAAGGGCTAGCATGTACCTCATGGCAGCAGAGGCTGGAGTTTGCAATGTGCCTACCCATCAGATCCTCAAAATGGAATCCTTTTCTCTTATTTTCAGGCATGGAATAATATGGTCACAAAGTTAGCACATGAAACTTGTTGCAGCCATGTTTTGTCTGAAATAGTTCAGGGCACCAGGGATGATCCTCATCCTGTTTCTCAAAATGCTCTTGTAAAGAGCTATGAACGTGTTTCTGCTATTGCACCTCGTCTTGAGAGAATGTGAAGCTCAATAAGAGATCTGGCAAAGTATGGGGCTTTGGTTGTGATTTTGTAGTTTAGAGGCTAGGGATTGGGTTGTAGTACAGTTGTTTCTGTGCATTTTCACCTTCTGTTTTATCAAGGCCCTTTCTGAAGATTTGGTGACAGGGAGGATGTATTTTTCCCCAGTGAGATTTCCCCCCTTGTCCATGGGGTTGTGTTAATCTGGTTCTGCATTTTTGGACCAGGCCTTTTTGGTGGTTTCCGTCATCTCCCTTATGTATTTGTCCAAATTCAATTTCTCAATCATGCAGTCATGAATTTTAGAGGATGGTTGTAAGCACATCTTGCTGCTAGAACAGAGCTCTGGGTTGCTACTTTCTGTATATGTAAACTATCTCCTTCATGACTCATTTGCCAGTGCAGATCAAAAGGCCAGCAATCAGATGACAGTCACTGGTCAAACCCTGCAAAACCTTAAATTTACCTTCTTCAGCTCTGCACATATAATGGTGTGGCCTTGCACAGAATCTCATGCCATGAAAAAAAAAAACTATAAGTTGTACCAGGCAACCTAACAAGAGCTAAAATTTCACCCGGGTTGTTGAGAAATGAGTTGGATTGATAAGAAGTTTTTCTGTTTCTAACTTTACAGTTCTGTGTGACCTTGCCAGAATTCCACTACATCACATACAGGGCTCTGGTTACAAGATTGTGGATGGCAGTGAAGATAAGGTGGTCTCCAAATGTGAACTGAAAGTGACAGTGGCTGGAGCTAATCAAGAAGGTTAGTGTAGCGTTCTATCCATATGACACCATTTATGCCTGGGATGCAGAGAATACCTGGCTGATCAGCTTGATTCAGAATTCTGGTTGTAGACACATGAGAGGTACCCAGATATCAAACATAAGAAGACAGGGAGTCACTCTGGCTTGGGGACTGATGAAACCTGAGGTGGTTCCAATGGCACGAGGCACCATGCAATTGAACATTTTTGCATGAAATATATGTCAGATGAGCAACCTGAGAAGGAATGAATCCTGACAAATTCACTTTTGTTCATGTGATTATGATTGCACATGCTGGTTTAGGAGGGGAGGTGCACTCATGAGCAGATCATTCGAAGTGGATGGGATTCTGATGTATATGTGGTCCAACATGGAGGATACTTGCAAATTGTTGAACAAGATACCATCTCAAAGTGTGGTCACTTTGAATGCCATACTTGAAGGATGTGCCATTCATGGGCATGGTAAGGAAGCTCTTAAACATTTAGAATGGATGTGTGAAGCTGGACAGCCAAATGATATCACTTTCGTTTGTCCTTTGTCAGCTTGTAGGCATGCAGGTTTGGTGGATGAAAGGCATGTGCTTTTATGTTTCAATGATCACAGACTAGTATATGACTTCTCCAAAATTTGAACCATGATTGGAACATTCTCCTGCATGGTTAACCTTCTTGGCTGTGCTGGTCATCTGAAGGATGCAGAGAATATGATCGAGCCAATGCTCTGTGAACCACATGTGGCCACAGGGACAATTTTGCTTGGCACTTTCAGAATTCAAGGTAATGTGAGAATGTGTTTTGAAAAATGGATTCATGAATTGGAGCCAGAAAATACCTGCTATCAAACATCTATGCTGCTCATGCCGCTGTTGGCAGCAGGCATTTCTGCCAGAATGTTGAATGGCAGAGAAAGGAAAGAGGTGAAAAAAAGGTAGGTCACACCTGGATTGAGTTGAATAATGAGGTGCATACATTTGTCGTAGATTTTCTAGACCACTGTCAGATGATTGAAATCTGTGCAGAATTGAAGAGATTTTCAGGGCTCATGATGATGTGCAGCCTTGGAGCCTGTCCATAGTTTTTCAATTTCCTTCCTCTACCATTTATACTAATTTGGTCTAGTGTTTCTTTCCTCTTCTGTACAAAAGTAATTTCGAAACCAAATGGAATCTGAGACTATACCAACATTTCCCAGGGTTTGTGCTACATAAGAAATTGTTCTACTCTCACCCAGGGCATATATGTAGAGTTTTCAATTTGCTGTTGCACTTGACTTAAGGGCCATAGATCGGAAAACTAGAGTGGATCACTGCCATATATTTGCTGTGAAATTTCTGTAATTTTTCTCTTTCCACTGCTGTGAGCAGTGGAAAATTGGAGATGGTATGTTGGGCAGTCAGTTCTATCAGGAGGTCCCTAGACATGAGTATGACTGTTGCTGGTTCTCAAATCCCTTCTCATTTTTCAGTTTATCAATTCAGTTCAAGCCAAACTTGTATCCAGACCTTACATGGATGTGAAGTTTTATCCCTCTAGAAAGAGCCAACAAAATCCTCATACTTTCCCCAAAGTTTTGGACATGATCTTGCACCCAGTGGTAAGGAAGGACCTAGTTAGAAGTGTCTGAACTCTCTAGTCAAATGGAGAAAACAGCCCCATAGAGACTCTCCCTACAACCAATTGTGGGGGATAATACTAAGAATGAAGTGCTCAGAAAGCCTACAGAGCCTTCAAGAACTCTTTTATTACTAAGAAAAGTACATGAAAGCAAATGCAATGATGACCACAACAATGATAAAACTGTTGAATGTGTCTCTAGTAATGGTCAAGGTGACAGTACTGTGATCAAACCTAAGAGAAGTCACACAAGGGACGTCGCCACTGAGCATCAATGCAACTTTAGACATGCTTGGTCTATCTTTGGGTTCAAATCTGATGCATTGCTGGGCAATGGCTAGCAGCTGACGACATTGTTTCGCATTGTAAGACTTTTCATTTTGGACATCAATGTCCACATCTATACGGTTAGTTTTCTTCACTTTCTCTACAAGATGGAGCACATCTTCCTCACCAGAAATGAGCACAAGAAGCAACACTCCAAAACTGTACACATCCACCTTCAGAGTCCGTTTGCAGTACTTTTGGTAATGAGGATCCACAAAGCCTCTTGTTCCTACCCACTGCGATGTTTCCACAGTCGATACATCTCGTTGCATCAGTCTTGTAAGACCAAAGTCCGCTATGTACGCTTGGAAGGTTTCGCGATCGAAGAGTATGTTTCCAGTTTTTATATCGCAATGGACAAGAGGTTCAGGTGCTCCATCATGTAGATATGCTAATCCATCTGCCACTCCCCTTGCGATCTTCAGCCGAGCTGACCAATTGAGCCAAGGTTGTTCGCCCTCGTACAGATGTTTGATGAGACTCGAATGTAATGGTGTCACCATGAGTAACGGAGAATTTTCGTCCGGTTCGGTGTATCCCAGAAGCTCCACGATGTTTTTATGTCGCACCATACTCACTCTTCGAATCTCCTGACTGAATTCTTGGTCCAGTGCAGCTGAATTGCTATATTCTCCGGACAACTTTTTGATTGCCACGGAGCGCTTCTCCTCGTTGTGGGTCACAAGAGCCCTGTAGACTCCGCCGAACGCTCCTTCACCAATTAAATGAGAGCGGTGGAAATTGTTGGTTGCCGCAGACAGATCTGCATACTGAAAGACAATACAATCCAGCCTGACTGATGCGGCGGCCCCTGCGTTCGATGCTGACCAGCTTGTTGACGTCCCCATTACTGTTCTCCTCGATTTCCTGACCGATGTCCTTTTGATTTCAATAGCTTTGATCACATCGACCGTTTGGGAACACATTGTCCGAAGTTCATCGCTTGCTTGTTGGACTGCATCTAGTTTGCTATGATCCCATTCAGAGTAATGGATACTCCCTCTTGAATCAACTCTGGTTAAAGGAGGAAACTTGCGTTCGTCATTCATTGATGAACACCATCGCTCCACATCCTTGTTTTCCTTTAACCAGTTGTCCACTGCTCCGTAAACATAATCAGCCCTGGATCGACTTAGTACTAAGCAACCCGACTGGATGACTTTCCAGACTTGAACTACCAACTTCGCGTCTGCATAGCTACTGCATTGTTGCCGATTGTTGCCAAAAAATGGGGCAAAGGGGCTCGTGCAGTCTAAATCCTCAAATGTTTTCTGACAGAACGCATTATACATGAGCTTATCTGGCTGATCTCCGAATAAATTGCTCAACGAGGACTCGCAGATACGAAGAGCTGCAACATGTTCAAATAGGGCGGCTTCGGTTGTCCCTTTCTGGAAATGCTTGTGAGAATATTTCCGAATCTCATTGAAGGTTTTCAAGAGATGTAGTAGCCAGATCCTTGCGGGAGTTTGTTTGAGGGCATTCGTTTGTTTAAGTGCGGTACTGGTCTCTTTAGGCACGCACATCAGGTAAGCTAATAGCTTCACAACTTCCCTCACAGCATCAAGCCAGGAGTTTGGCCTGCCGAGCCCCACCGACACTGACTTAAGGGACTTAAACTCCTCGTCGAGCAGCTTTGACGCTGGTTCCCAAGGGATCTCCTCCGACACTGGGTCACCGTCCTTCTCCCACGGTAGCAAAAGTCTCGACATGTTGCCTGCACATCATGATGCAGAAACATTGAGATAGAAGGTTGCAATATATAAGACCAACACCCTTAATCTATAGAATTCAATTCTCCCAACCTAGCTGGTGAACTAGATCATGGACGGCACCAGCTGCTGCTATAGCTCAATTAGCAGATCAACTTCCCTGGCAAACCCTTCTTTCCAGACAGATCATATTAGCAGGCTACTATGAACTACCAGGCAGCAAATCGGCATGCTGTAGTATTGTACATATGAAGATTCTCTAATCGCAAAATCAGGACCAGCCAGTCCAACAGAAAAGCAAAAAATGTGGAGAAACTGTGCTGATGATGCATGATCCATACAAGAACCGAGCTTAATGTCTACCAAAACCATGATTACTAGTGAAATTAGCAAAAGATTATCAAGAAGACGGCTTTAAAAGGGTGAGTTGAAAAGATTCATTACAGTGGCCACTAGATTAGTTACAAACCTTGTGTACGTATGCCTCGGTCGATGTTGTTTGCGCACAATCTGATCGCTTGCTTGCACTTGGCTACTGCTGCCTCAGAGCCCACTAGGAGGAGGCACAGCACGAACGCACGCTGTTGGAAACTGATGACTGCACAAATGTAACTAGGAAAGCACGCAAAATGCGACAGAAGGAGCTGCAACATACAAGTCTAATTTCAAGCATCTGGTTGGAAAGTGGACACACCCCAAGATGTATCACATGCACTAAGCAACTTCCGATATTTATGCAACAATTTCCAGTATTAAATGAGCGGCAGAATCTCCCGGAGGGGCCACATGAACTCTACCGATGGTTGTAGCCAGCCACGCGATTTTAGCAAAAAGAAAAAAGAAAACCTGCACAATCTCCCGGATGCAACTTGAACTCTACCGATGGTTCTAGTCAGTCACGCGTTTTTAGCTGATTGCGATATCATTCAAGCTGCAGATTGATCCGCATCACACCACAGCCCACCGATGGGTGGATCTACCGATGGCTCTAATGTCGAGGAAATGTGCTGGATGCCGCGGCCTGCAGATTGCAGGTTACTCACTCTCTACCGATGGCTAGACTAGTATGGTCAAGGGGAGCATAATGTATGCCGGTCTTGGGAGAAAAATACAACAGTAGGGCCCAGCTTACAAATGGACAAAAGTGGACAAGAGTTCGCTGCTGCACTTGCAACTTCTTGCCGCGGTATTGATATATTACATTTTTGTATTGTCCCAAGATATGTTGACTTCGTCTCCACACACGCAAATGAATTTCCCTACACTTAGTTTTTATTTTCACTTGTACACGATGAAACACAACCCATCCGCACAGTACGGCGTTTAAGACCTTTGACGTATTTAAATTTTTTCCTTACTGTACTTGTATAGTTCAAGGACGCGTGTTGTGGAGGCAGCCTATTTGGATGGCCAAGAATGCCGTCTCTACAAGCGGCCACGTCGTCCAGAAAGTGAGATCTGAAATGAGGTCTTCCAAAACTCAGATTTGAAATGAGGTCTTCAAATTAGGTGACTCAAAGTTGGGGAACTTGTAAAGTTATTGTGGTTGGTGACAGGAAATCAGTGACAGGAAAGGAGGGATAGAGTTTGTAAGGTTGTGTTTGGTTACCAAAAAAAACAGATAATGTGGGTATGTTTCATAAAGAATGAGGGGTTTCATTTCTTTATGTCATACAGTGTACAATTTTTTCAAGGAGGATTTGTGAAGATACTTGACTACTCAGGTGCTCAGCATTAAGGTTTCGTTAGAAGAAATGGCGAAGCTGCGTCCGCAGTTTGTTTTGTTTGGTGACTCTATTACACAACTATCCTTCGAAAACGGAGGCTGGGGAGCTGCTCTAGCTGCGCTTTACGCACGTCAGGTTCTTTTATCTCTCCTTTCTATCTCAACCCATTTTTTCTTTTGCATCCTTTTTGCCCTCTTTTGTTTTGTGAGTGATGTGGATTGGGATGCGGGAAGTTGGAGAGGAGAAATAGTGCAGATGTTGTGCTGGTTGTTTTTGTTGAGATTGTTGTTTCTGTCTTTTTTTTCACCGTCGCCATTTAGAGTATCTTGAGCGAACCAAGCTAGAGCAAGAAGAGTGAGCACTGATGTATTTTTTTAGGGTTCACGCAGCTGTGATTCTGCTGATCTATGTTTTTAGGGTTTAGTCAGGTATCATTCTGATGATGGTTTCATTTAGGATTCAGGCAGATGTGATCCTGCGAGGATACCGTGGATACAACACCTCTTGGGCTCTTTTGATTCTGGACAAGATTTTTCCAGAGGTGAGAGATTCGAGAGATGATGGATGGAGATGACTCTCATTCTTGATGAATAATTCTCGAGGTCTTTTTTGGGGTTTGTGCGGACGATAGATGCAGCAACAAGTAGAGCTTGAAAGTGTTGATTGTCTCAGGAGGATCTGGTGTGGTTCTTTATTGGATCTGAAGAAATTTGATGTAATTCATGAGGACACATGAGAAAAAAATGAGCTGAAGTTTCTCTTGACCTTGTATTGATTTTCAAACATGCTGAAGCTTTCTATTGAGGTTGAGTGGGGGATGGGGGAATCAGTTGTCTTCACCACCAGATGTTGTAACAGTCTTTTTTGGAGCAAATGATGCGGCTTTGCCAGTTCCTGATGGCGAACATTTTCATGTCCCTTTGTCTCAGTACAAGGCAAATTTGCATCAGATAGTGTCACACATCAAGGTGAAAGCAACACCTACCCACCCTTCATGTCCAACTAGTATCAATTGTTCAAGCTCCATATTTCATTTTTTCAGAAAGAATTGGTGTTAGGAAGAAGAGTGGGAGCAAAATTACTGGTATCAATTGACGAGCTTTTGTGCACTAATCCCAAAAGATTTTTCAAGAATTTAATCACCCTTCCTCTCTCTGCTGCGAGATATAAATTGACTGATTTCATCAGCTTGCTTGGAATTGTCAACACATTTGTGTGTCTGATTCTTTGGGTTGCTTGCACTTGTCAACACATTTGTGTGTCATATCATCGCTTGTATGATGATTCGGCAGATTACAAAGGATATTGCTTCAATGGATAGTGATCAACAACTTTCGATTCTTTTTTTTCCCCCCCTCTCACCAACAACAATAGTTCATTTTTTTGAAGGCAGAGCAATTCAGAAACAACAGTGGTTGTCTTGATCACACCTCCTCCACTTGATGATGAAGCATGGATTGAATTTCGCAGGTGAGCAATAGCGTAATTTCTTTCTTCCTTCCCATGCTTTCTGTCATTGAGATGCTTTTATTATTTGTTCAATTACTCAATTTTGATGGTTTCATACTAAGTAACAGGGCAAATTATAACAAGCAACCAGAAGCACTTCCTGATCGTATCAATGAAGTGACCAAGCTCTATGCACAAGCTTGCAAAGAGGTGGCCAAGGAAGCATGTGTTCCTGTGATTGATCTATGGTCTGTCTTTCAGCAGACACAAAATTGGCGCCAGGCTTATCTCAGGTCAGTGCAAAATCATCCCAAAGAGTAGAAAAAAAACAATGTGCTTGGAGTAGAGTGAGCATCAGTTACTTTGATTTGAATCAAGAAAACAACAAGCTTATAACTCTTGGGACAAAGATAGAATACTTCTGAAGCTAGCAGCATCCATCTCTTCTGAGTTCAAAATTCTTGTTCATGGATTTGTGTGTACTTTATGATGATGACAGTGATGGGCTCCATCTCTCAGTTGGAGGAAACAGAATTGTCTTTGACGAGCTTGTTAATGTACTTAACAACATATTGTTCTTGAGAGCTGATAAATTGCCAATGGACTTCCCGCCATTTGGTGATATTGATCCAAAGAACCCTGGTGTTGCCTTTCAATCCTGGAAAAACAATGCCAATCTTGTATGTTTTTAAAAAAAAACCTTTTGACTCTTTTTGTGTGAATCTGAATTCTTTATATGGTTCTTCTTTGCCCACTATGTATTATTTCACACTATGAAGACTTTCATGGGCAGTTTCCAAATTGAAATATTGCAAAAGTTTTATCCAACATTTTCTCTGAGAATTGTTACATGATGACTACTTACCCAGCTTTATGTCCTTGTGGCTAGGGATCGTGATTCTGGGTGTCAACACAGGCTAAAGTCAACATTCTTGATTGGTAATGTGAAGGCAAAGCACAAGAGTGCTCAACACTTAAAGATACAGGTGCCTCAAGGCCAGCTAACCATGAAATCTCAGGCTAAATGTTTGTCTGAATTTTAGGCTGATATTATTGTTAAGACACATCAATTTGCTTCAAGACACTCTGGACACAAACAAGCAAAGGTTATTATTCTTTGGCTTGCTGACCAAGCTTTAGCTTCCTCATCAAGACAAATTCCTACAATGGTCATGCCTATCAATGTCATTGCTGAGAGTTGAGTAGCATTTTGAAACTTGGGTTGTGAAGTTATTTGAGTGGGCATGATTTGGTAGTAGTTAGTTCATTACAATTGTGCCAGTGTGTGGTCTGTTGTTTTCCATGACAAGGATTTTGGTGTCCAAGTCAAAGTCAAGTTTTGTGAACTGTGTAATATGCCACTCAGGGAATTGAAAGTAAAGTATATTTCCTCTGTCTTTGTGATTAAAGTAATCAATTTGTAGTTTTTCCCCCACATTTTATATGTTTTACATGTACACCACTTATAAATTTAAAACTCTCCTCTTAGAAGTTACAACAGATCCACCTGCACCTGGTATGGGGGCCTGTCCTAGTACCAATCACATCCATAATAGTGTGCAAGTTATGGGAAGGCCTACAATCTCACTTCTGTAGGTATGGAGACTCTTGGGAATAGCTCAGAATGCAAAGGATCCCCAGGATTGAGATGTGGAACCAAACCTAAACCATAAAAAGTGCATTATTGTTCTTTGCACCTAGGATGACCAACCATCATGAGTTTAAAGCTGTGGTTGTTTGCCTTTTAGTTAGAAGCATTGGTCCTTGCTCACCATTTCAATTTGAAGAGCTTTGCTATACCAAATACAAGGGAGTGTCCATTGTATGTGCACATTTGAATGACAAAGCCAAGTACCAATTGCATCATCTGGTTGGCAATTTCTACAACTAGGTGAAAGCATACTAAGCCCCCCAAAAATTGTAGTCACAAGTATAATCTTTTTGCAATTTTTTTTTGGGTAACATATGGACATTAAATCTTGAATTATTTTTGCTTGTTTTAAGTATACTTGATTAGCTTTAGACTTAATATAATCAATTATTTTGAAAAATCCAACAAACATTGAAAAATTTGAATGTATGGAGTATATTTGTGACAAAATATTATTCATCATAAAGTTTGAAAAATTGAATATATATTTCCAAACTAAAGTTGTGTATGGAATTCTCAAGTGAATTTTGTTATGGTGTATGACATTGATATACATTAATTAAATGTAGGGCATTTTAAAATTTTAAAATTTTTGGATGAAATTTTATTCAAAAAATGTGTTTTTTTGCATTTGTTTAACAATGAATGCATAGTAATATCTTCTTTTTAGGAAAAAATTACTACCATATCAAAGAGAAAGAGATTTTATAAATGGGCATTGCATTTTCTTTCCATTTTTTTTTGTTTGATAATGTTTCATCAACCACAAACATGAAGCCCTATGGCTATTGAAAAACTATAAATTATATATTTTCTGTACATTGATTTTATCCAATCCTCCTTATCTAATTGTTGGATCAAGATTAATTTTGATTCAAATTGAACTTTGAATTTCAAAATGTTGTTGTGCAAATTCTAAAGTTTTTTGTTTTTGTTTAAAATAGCCAAAGGATGCCATCAAGGTTTTAGTTAACTATGTATTATAATACTTATTATACATCACCTTTTTTGAACAAAAGTGACTAACCCCTAGTGCATTTTCACGCAATTAATGACTTAGAAATGATGCAATGCATAATTTGGCTCATAAATTGGGTCATATCACAACCATGGGAACTAGTCATCATCAAAGTGCACTGGTTGGGCACCAACCAAAACTTGGACTTGGAAGATAAATAAATATGGCATTAAAATAATCAAAATCCTAAGGCCAACAGAAATTTTTAAATTATTATTAATCATTTGATTTAAGCACAAAAAATTATATTGTCTTGAATGGGGAACTTCTAAACAAAAAAAAAAACTAAATTAGATTACTAGAAAAATAAGACTTGAATTCAATACATTACTTCACCCAAAACACACCTGCAATAAAGAGAAGAAATTGTCACTACCCCACCAAATGAATGTTCATTTTTTTTGGATGTTTTGAACAATCTCATAATTTGGCTTGTACTATGAAGGTCACTAATATATGGTGGCAAAGAATCTTTCATCAAAGAATGTGACAACATTTTCTCAATTACTAATTATAAGATTCTTGTTCCAAAGTTTTTCAACCCACTTTTTTTGCCAAACTTGCACTTATTTGTTGCTCTCTCTTGTTTGAAAGTTACACAACACTGCCAATGTCATTTAAAACTAAAAGGAACTTTGGGGGAAATTCATCTTGAGCTATTTTTTCTAATCTAGAAATTTTTAAGTGCTCACAATACCTTTTTACACATTCACAAGTGTCTTGCCTCCTCTTCTACACATACCAAGTGTCATGAAGCACCTCTTCGGGCCCCTCCCCGAGACAACTTTTAGCTAGTTGAAGCCTTAGAATTCTTTTTTTTTTGCCAGAGCTCATGACCATGATCCTTGTAGACCCACACATAACTTATTTAAAGAGGTTAATTATTGACTTGTTTGATGCACTAACCCTAGATCAAAATGAATGACATGCAATGTATGTTTCAAACATTTGAACTTGTAAGCATTGAACTAGCTAAGAAACTTGACCAAGTTAGAAAAATACTTTGTGTTGTTTAACATTGTCAATTTGCAGTTTGACCTCCACACCAACAACTACTTGTATAGAGTCACTACCAAATGGTGAAATTGTTTGACTAATATTTGAACATTACTAGAGCATGGATTCTCCCTAACTAATTTTAATTTTTGCATTGAAGATGAAGTTGCAAGTGCGAAAGGCTTACAACATGGATGTAATAAATATGTCACAATGTTTTTATGCAACTCTAACATCACACTTGCTCGCCTTATTGCAAAGCTCGTAACTGCATTAACTTGTGTACCAACATCAGCTAGTGCAAATGGACTTTGAGGTGGATTTTAGTTAGAACGATTTGAGCTAAACTTAGTACAATTCCTCACACACGGCATTGTCGACTTTTTCAATATGATCCTCCACATGCACATATGCTTCAAAGTCTACCAAATAATTTTTTCAACTCTTCACACTTGCCTTGGTGTAATCTTCCCATGCCAACTAGACATTGCCACCATTCTTGAACATCATGAAGAATTGTTATAAGTTTTTCATTCACAAAACAAATAGGATTATTGTTCTCAAGTGATGTTGCCCATGAATGACCACCATCACCTAGCAAAATTCCCTCAACCAAAACAATCCAATCGAGTACATCAAAACCCTATGCATTAAATTTGAATTCCAATTTTGAAGCATGTAGGTCCTTTCTTCTCTTCGTTTTGGGCTTAGGAAAAATAGGGAATGGATCAATCAATTCATATCCAAGCAACCCCTTGAAGGTTTGAAGATAAATGGCTTCAACAAAATTCACCTTCCCAATTTCTATTATTTTCAACAACATTTGGTGGATTTCCTTGTTAGCCAAATCCCAAATGTAATTCTTGGGCTTTTGGAAAATTAGGTCAGCTATTCTAATGGGAATAAAAACAAAATAGATACAATGATTAGTTTTTGCATGTGTTTTTACCCACATGTAGTAGTAGATTGCATCTTCCCATTTCTTCAAAAGGTTTTTGTAATTGTAAGCATTCACCACTACTTTCCAAAAAGTTCATTATTTTTCTTTCCTTTGAATGAAAGCATTAAGTTTGAAGCATGGTGCATGTGTGGGCGTGGTTTGCAATTCAAATCAAATAAACCTAATGTTTAGAGGAAAACCTTTAAAGTTTTGTTATACAATTGACACTTGGCAATTGTAGATAGGATATACAACTTGATGACACAAAACTAATCATTTAAGGTACCAAGCTTGAGCTTTTGAACCCCAATTATGTCAAAATGGGGTGGATGCACTTAAAGCGGGGATCAAAAAAGAATTAGCGAATCAAACTAAGGCCCAAAAGGTTGGTGACCCACAAAACATTGGAATAATTCAACAATGACTAGATGTATAAGATTTAGGTTGGTTGTAGTAATGTGAACAAATTATCATCCATCAATATTTTCAAAATACAAATAATTCCATTTATTCATCAACTACCCAAAATGAATTTACAAAATTGTGTTAAATTTAAAAATTCATTTACGGTATTTTTCGCATTTAAATATTTTGCTTCAAATATGTGATAAAAAATTTTGTGATATTTTTCCCAAAAAAAAAAAAAATTGCAAAATGATTCAAGAATTTTCAATTTATCAAAAAAATCCAATTTTTTCCAATTTTTTTATCAAAACAAAATTAGTCTAGATAATACATTTAAACCTTGACAATAGATAGTACATTTTAACCATGTACACATCCACACATGTTTAAACTACTATATAGAATAAAAATCATAAAAAAATCCAATGTCATTTTAACATTTTTGAACTATTTAATAGTGTTCCAAAGAACATAAACATTAGTTACAATGATATGCTAGTCCTTATGACTCCCAAATGTTCATCCAAATCACGTCAAATTGGAGTATGTATTGTGTTGAAATAACATATAGATGTTGTAATCATTTTGTAAAGATCATAAATGGAAAAAAATCAAAATAATAAATTGGATTTTGTAAGCAACGGTCACATACAGCAATGGCTTCTATTAGGTAGTTTGAACCCAAACACTAGTACTTCTATTGCCCAATGATAGAACTACACCAAAATCTAACATTTTTTCAAAAAAAAGGAATGTTACCACTTCCTTGATTGTTCATTATGGTTTTGATGGCTATTGTGAAAACAAGAAAAGAATCAAGCCCCCTAATATCATATTCTTGTGTTGTCACGCACACACACCTACTACATTCTTTCAAGAACTACAAAAGAACAAATCTTCTACATCAATAAAATAAAAATATAAACTTTCACTTGTCATTGTTCCACTCCTAAACTCTTGTCTTAAACAACACAACCACTAACTTTAGTACACACAAATCTCTCACCCATCCTCAATGAAACCAAAATAGAAACAACTAACTTTGCACTCCAAAACAAAAATATTTCACCTCATCATTGTAAACAACACCACATATAGCAAGATGACCCATTCCAGTCACTCCATTTCCATGCCATCACAACCTTCAATCCACCTAAAAAAAGGTTCCCACACTCTACGATTATATTTCTCCATCTTTTACATTGTTGTGGATGAACATTCACACTACATATTTTACCTTCATGACCACTACCACCATTCATTGTGGTATAAACTTTTTCACACCCAAGATTGAAACAACTTTTGTTATGACTCACACAAAACCAAATCAACCCTCTGAAAATACTTACATGTTTGACATGGCCCCACCAAAAACTCTAGACTATGCAACAATGTTCAAAAAGTTCAAAAAAGACTTGATCAACTCCACCTCGCCCCTTTTCAACAAAAACCAAAAGAAAACAAGATAGACTTTCTAGCCAACAGAGAATCAATTTTGCTTCCTTGATGTTTGCAACTACTAAGGCTATAATGAACCTTTGGTATTTGATTATTCATTTGAAGCAAACCAATTCTTCGACAACTGGAATAACCAAGAAAACCAAGTTTTTAGAGACTTGTAACAAAATTCCAGCCCCGTGTATTTTCCCATTACATTTTTAATTGATTTTTTTCATTTCTTTACCAAAACAAACTTGTCATATGAATAATGTTTTTGGCCTATCTCAGGGCACACCAAACATGTCATGGATGTTTTCAACATCCCCTACACTGGCATTGATGTTGATTTTACCGTGTATGGTGCTATTGGCATGATTCGCAAAGAGATACCCAAAAATCTTATGCCATTCCAAATGGCTTGATTTTTTATCAAGTTCAAAATCACTAACACTAATATATGGTCTAAGGGCAATCTTCTCCTTGGGTGGAACCATTAGGAACCTCACACCTTAATTTTCTTGGACTCGTCAAACTTTGAAAAATCATAAGAAACATTTAAAAGAACATTTTCATACATGTTTTTGAATATATTTATTAGGTTCCATAGATTTTGAATTCTCAATAATATCAAAAGTATTTTTTATTTTGATGTTTTTAATCATGGCATTTTTTTAAAAAATTTAGGAATGTTACACCTATTTTTTCCATGAACTTTTTGGTTAGGAACACAAATTTGCAACATGACTTATGAAATTTTTAATGATTTTTTTTCCTAAGGTAATTTGAAAGTCATATTATTTTTAGGTCTTTATTTGAAAATTAATAGATTAAATATGATTTAGTTATGAATTTCCAAAGTTGAAGCTAGCAATTTTTTAAGAGGCCATTTTAATTAGGAATATAAATTTTGAAATTTTCAAAATAAAATTGAAGACATATATTAGTGCATGCAATTGATAAACATGAAAAAAAAATTATAATTGTGAAAACATTTAATGAAAAGGGCCCCAAAAAATGATTTGGTTGTTTTTGGTTCCTTAACCATTCCTTGAGGTGGTTCCTAGTGGTACCACCCAAGGATGGGTTCACCCCAACTTGACCTTTGAACAGGGTAGGAGTTGAATTTTGATTTTCATCAAAGCCAACCAAAAGAATCTCACTGTATCCCTCAACATACCTTGAATTATAAGGGCTAGAATGAACACATGAACCAACACCCTCCAACACACACCAACCAAGATAAATGTTGTGTGAACAATTTTTCAATTTATTTGTCACATAGCTAACCACAAATGGTTAGTTATGTATTAACCATCCACATAAATCTACTCATTTGGTAACCACCATGTGCTTTACATACTTAACAAATATCCACTTACATTTCGTCTACTTACCTATGGTACTTAATCAATTACATAGATAGTTACTTAAGTAGGGAAACAAAGTTAAAACCCTAAAGTAAGATGTTTTGCAAGACAAGTCAAAAAGGGAAACTTGGATAACTTGGTAATTGAGTTGTGGTTCAAGTGATTCATTTACAATTGAGTTTGCACCATGGTAACTTAGTTGTGGGGCAAGTGGTTCATTGACAATTGAATCATAAGGAAATTTCCAATTAATGATTCTACTAATATAGGATTTTTGTCAAATTGTGACTTGAAAATATGATTTCAACCTATGTGGAGGATTTTTTACAAAAAAAAGGCACAAATTCACCATGTTTTGAATTTTTTTTCAAATCACTAGATTTTTACATTAAGTTCCAATAGGTAAATAAGAATATAAAAAAATCTTAATTTTTTAAAAAACTCCCATCTATAATATAGAACCAAACTTGGCTTCTTTTTTGTTTTTTTGGGATGATCGTCATTTTGACTACATCACAAAATTGGCAAAAGAAAAAAAAACTCCTTCCAAAAGAAGTTACATTGGAATTTGGTGGATGTTGTTGGGTCATTGAACAATCTAAAATGTTCAAGCCTATGGGCTTGACTAGTGGGTGGAAACAATTGCAAAAAATGATTTCCATCAAATGTTTGTTGTAAATTAAATATAAAATAAAACTAACTCGTCATCTTTTTTATCAAATTTAGTTATAAACTATGTATAAAATAAAGTTCACTCATCATCTTTTTATATTTTTGGAGTTGTATGACATGATTATTACTATTGGCTCTAAAATTGCAATCTTAGTGGAAGATGTGTTAATAACTTACATTAAAAAATGGCTTTTTATTTAAGATCATTTTCAAATCTACCTACATAACAAAAAAAGAAAGCACTTCAAATATTATATTTATCTTTTTTTTTCTATCAATGTTTATCATCAAGCTTGGTCCTGAAAGATTGTGGAATGCAAGGAAATAAATGTGGTAGAGAGAAATTTAAGGTGCAAAAAAAATGTATAAAACAACACAAAAATATTGTGAAAAATGAATACAATAAATTTTTAATTCATTTGAAATTTGTTGCTTTATACAAACTTTGGTCAAAAACTTACAAAATGTTTTGATGATGAAGCCACCAAAATTTGCAAGTGGCAAATGGCTTGCTTCGGAAATTATTATATCTGGTACGTCCAATTGTTTTGAGTGTGTTTATGTGTTTATGTTCATGTTTATCAGCCAAATACTTATGGAAAGTACTAAAAACAACATCAAGCCTGAAGTGGGTATGGAACGGTTGAAACTTTGCAAGATCCAATTGCATTCAGGGTGGAAGGTTGTTGCAATGTTGCTGAAACCTTCATGTTATGTTGATTGTTTGTCCAACATAGACTCGTCTAGTTGGTATACATGTGATTATGTACACGTTGTGTACATAATGATTCACTAGTTTTTAATTTTTGATGTTGCTATTAATGTTGATGATGATGCCTTCGTGGTAGAAATATTTCTGGTAATGTCTATTATTATATTGGTTTTCATGTTAGCATCATTATTGTTCTAAAGATTTTCAAGACGTTGAGTTTTTTTGCGAGAGGATGAATTAATCAATGGCTTTCTGCTTGAATTTTGGAAGGATATAAGGGTGTGGCCATTAACATTATCAAGTAATTGTATTGGATTTTTTACAATGCCTTGATTGAAATTTTTCAAAGCAATAACATAGAAAAACCATTCACATCTAAACTTTGAGTTTTAAAAGTTATGCCCTTAATCTATTGTATGGCATTGTGAAAAAAATATAATTTGGCATGCTTAAAAAGGTAGTTTCCATGAAAGCAATTTGGCCAACAACAAAAGGAACAACTAAAATTGATACATGTTTATTTGTTCATGCAACCTTGTTATTGCTTAGTTACTACCACATTCTTTGCTAAGTTATTCTTTTGCAACTCTACTAGCTCCTCCCCACTACCCATCACATTGAAATATTCCCCACTACTTGATTGTAATTGTAATTGATGGTGTCAATTAATTTTCTTCAATCATTAGTACTTGTCAATAATTTAGGTTTTATCACAATTGGAAACTTTCACTAGCATTTATATCTTCCTATTCAAGTAACAATATTGTCCCAATTCTAAATTTGTTTTCAAATATTCTCTTACTTTTATGGTTATGTTGAGGAGTCAAGTTCTTTAATGAACATGATGTTGTGATCATTTCTAGTCACTGTAAATGGACCTTGATTTCAATTTCAATTCTTAACCATGCCTTTCACTATTCTTGTTGAAACTTGAATCTACATGAATATATTATTTTGCAAGCAATTAAATATGCACATCATGATAAATAAAATGGTTGTTATGAAGCCACCAAAAATGCAGTAGAGTCATAAATTGAGCCCTTTTGTTTAAGCAGGGCATGCTTACAAATGTGTCTCAATGCAAGGTCAAATGGGAGAATATCACTATTGAACTTTTAAACATGTTTGATTACAAAGAAAAACATCATGTCAAGGCACTCAAGCTATTTATAAATGACTTTAGTTGAATGGTAAATTGAAAGTTAACTTTCATTTTCACAAGGGAGTTGTCCATTCTTTTAATAAGGTGGTACGGTCAATCATGTTCTAATATGGGCCTAGATTCCACAACTCATTATTGGTGGCTTGGGGAAGTGGTTTACATATGAAAAGTGGCCCTATAACAATATACAAATCCATGTAGCAATCAAAAATTATTTCAAATTAATAAGTTGATTTTAAAAGATTTGTTTATGAATGGAGGTTTTGTCACATGATTGATCCCCATTTTGGGAATTTCCAATTATTTGTCATGACACATGTAAAACCAACCTATTTAAATTCTAGTTAAAATGTTTAATGAACTAGCACCTACACATTGCCACCTTCACCTTTTTTTTTAGCAAGGTCCCTTATTATTGACTATATTTTATTTGAAAAAAATCTAATTGGATTTAAATCCACATTACAATATAGTGAAGACTCCTAACCATGAAAATTATGACAACAATTTGAACTCATCCAAAGGCCATGAAGATTTTGCGTTTTTTTTTCTATGTGGACTTAAGTAGTTATTAAGCTTATTGTAAAGTGTTAATCAATATTTTTGAATTACCAAATATATAACATAGTCAAAAAAATGTAATAATATGTTCTAGATGCATATTTTAGCTTTTTGCATTCATTTCATAAATTAGGTTTTTCATTAATGATTTAGGGTTTTCTTCTTTTTTTTTCCTTTTCCCATTTTTTCTTTCTTCACCCTATTTGTTTATGTTCCAATTTCAACAAAAAAAACATCACCAAAAATCAAAGAAGAGGAAAGGTTATTGCTACTTTGTCCATCTATTATTGGTGTTTGCATTTTATGGTGCAACATTTGTTTCATATGCAAGCATTAGCTCTTAATGGCAAATGGGAAAATGCCATGATTTTGAACATTTGTTTGATGCTTTGAACTAGAAGATCATAATGTGTGGTCCTTTGAAAAAAAATATGGTTTCAAACGGATAAATTTTTGTTGGGTTCTTTTATAGAAAAGATGTTCAAAACAAGAGCATGTGTATCACATGTTATATCTCATTCTTTTTGTGAGAAATAGGTTCATATTTGTAGAGGTTAACATACATATGAAAACAAACATTTAAGTTGAAAATAAGGTTGTGACATCATTACAAAAGTTTGGCATTCAAAATACATTGTGCATTGTGGGTGAAATGTATGGGGTGATTTAATGTGCCATTTCAAAAATTGTGAGGAAATTTTGCAAATTGGTGAAAGTTTGCAACATTTATTTGTTCAATTTCCAAGTGAAAGTTAGTTTAGGGTTTTGGAAAATTAAACTAAATCACTTCATCAAATTTGCACTATAAAGATAATTGATGGGTCCATGTTCCAACAATTGTCGGACAAGATTACTTTTGTTGAAATCTTGAATGAAAAGATTGATTGGCTTCTTTTCAAACTCACAAAAGTAGGGATTGTATAAATATATATATTTACCATATAAATTAGTTAGGGATTGTGCATATCTAATATAACATTGGGTGTATGTTGATACAAGGATGTGCAAATGGATTTGAACCATACAAAACTAGCTAAAATTTTATCCAAAATTCAACTCAGATGTGTGTTGATTGAGCTTTTGAAATTTTGAAAGCAAGTTGGTGAATAATCATGAAGAGGGCATATATTGTAACACTGTGACATATGACTATTATTGTGTTTACATGTATTGTGTAACACTATATTAATTGACAAGAATGGATTTGTTATATATTGGATAGAAGAAACTAAAAGAAAATTGCAAAGGTGAATGAAAGGAGTGTTCAGGAAAGGGAAAAAGTTGAAAGGTGAAAGGGTAGCCATAGTTGAAATAAAAGCTAGATTCACAATGTAAAAATGGAACATAAGGGGGTGAAAACATGGTAAAATAAACAAAACAATTGGCATTTAAAGACAAAGTTTTAAAATGAGGCAGTTTTTAACCAAGAAGGTAGATTACTATTGATATCACAGGTGAATTTTGATCCCCAAAGGTGATTAGAATTCAATCTCAAGAAAACAATTCCACTTAGATGTGACCACTAAATTTTGATTGTCATATTCATGGTCAATTTTTTTTTCTTTCAAGTTTCATATTTGTTATTTTTGTTATTACAATCTTGTGGCAACCAAATTTCAATCCAAATAAAAACTAAAAAAAAATAGAAGAATCTTGACCATTGAGATGTGGCAACTAAAATTTGACCACCATCTTGACAATCAATTTTTGTTTTCAAGTTTCATGTTTTTATTATTTTTTGTGACTCAAATTTGATCACCTCATGTATGGGGTGGATTGAAGTGATATCATGGTGTCCACAAGGATTGCGACCAGGTCCACCCTGGTCATTGTCCATGTCATGATTGAATTCCAATTAGAGAAAAAAGTGAAAAAAACAGAACAAAATGAACGAAATTTGTCTCAAAAAGTTGACAAATGTTTTTCCTAAAACATGGAATTGATGACAAAATATTTGGTTTTAATTTTTGATATCAAAATTCTGTGAAAATTCGCCACCACAAAACAAACGAAGTTTGCTCTCAAAAAGTTGGAAAATGTTTTTTTTCTAAAACATGGAATTGATCATTGATGACAAAAAAAAAAAAATTAAATTTTTGAGATCAAAATTCTGTGAAAATTCGCCACAAGAAACCAAGAAGAAATCACTGATCTGATTCTTGTTATGGACGATTGCCACACTCAAGATAAGAAACAGTATAATTTTTTATAAAAATCCTTGAAATATCCCCTGCGGCCTATGTCTTTCAATTTTGTGATATCGAAAAATTTGGAAAAAAAAAAAAAATCATTTTAAAAAAAAACTGCCGAATTTAAAGAAAAAAATTCCAAAATTTTCCCAATTTGTTTTTTTTATCAACGGAGGTCGAAAAAACAAACACTGCTCGCGAGTAAATCCCCAGTCCCCTGTGTTTAAAATCAACGTAACAAAATCAGATGATAAATGACAGTCTGCAGCCGCCGCCATTTCTGGTCTAAATTTGTAGTTTCGTAAGCTGTACTCAGTCGTCCCAGTATATAAATACCGAATTATCTGGCAAAGAGCGACTGAACAGCCTTTCGTGCTGGCTACACTTCGTCGTCTAAAGCGACATTTAAATTTTTTAAAATCGAAAATGAACTGAATTTGAAGGGTTCCAATCGCCAGAAGTCAGAAAAAAGAAAGTAAAAATTGCTAGAATTCTCAGCGTGTAAATTAAAAAAGGTTGATTAAAGATTTGTACTTCATATCTGGTTTATAGATATATTTGACTAAATATTCTTAGCCACAAATCGCCATTTGTTTCTACATCTTACTATCTACTTAAGCTACATAAAACAAGGGGTGTGTCACACTGTGGCCTTGCGATTTACATTGAAATGCATCTTAAGGCAAAAAGAAGAATTATGGAAACTCAAATATTTCACCATGCAAAAATATAATCTTCCAAAAAATCCTCTAAAAGAAACCAAAATCCTTCAAGATATTATAACTCTATAACTAATCTCAAGTTTCAACACAAGCCAAAAAAATATCATCTTTCAAAAATCCTCATAAAAAAATAGACCTATTAGTAGGTAGAGGCCAAATCCCTTAAGCTACTATACTCTATAATGAATCGTCACACAAGATCCTTGCCTTGGTAGGCAAGGCCAAAAACAATGGGACTGAGTGGCGTTTCCATGTCTTTAATGTCACCTGCTGACTTACTATTTGTTGGAGATTTGTTGGCGTTCTATGGCAATGCCACATTTGGGATGACGAAATTATTGCTCGTGTTCCTTGGAGGTGTTGACAAGGACCCGATGTGCACTTGGTGGGTGGGAAGTTGCACCTCAGGCTAGTTAGATCAAACATATGTTTGTTTTTTTTTTTTGGAAGTTCTTCTGTTCGTTGCTTGCACGGGATTTGCTTGGTCACAGGAGGACGAGGAGGAAGACAGGCCGGCCACTCGGAGGCAAGGAAGGAGGAGTACCAAAGCGCAAGTAAACATGTTTGCCTCCTTGTTCGTGTTGTTGTGTCATAAGTGTAATGAATGACTCGAAGAGGCTCTGGCATTTTGGTGCATTAGTTTACTAGTATATTATCACACGCTTTTTGTTTGTTTGTTTGTTTGTACTCAACGCTTTTGCTGGCTCTGCCCTTCAGGGTAGAGACAATGTGATGCACCCAGAAATTAACTAAAATTTGGTATCGCTACATTCTCGGGTCATGTGAAGTGCACTACAGAAACATGTCTGGCATAGCGGAAGGATCCACTTGGGCTTTACCATACTTAACCGCCATGTGTTTTCAATTTGCTATGCTGAATATTTATCATCCTTAGAGCAACTCCACCGGCGCACTGTACAGCAAATTTGGCATGAAGAAATGTCAAAGCATGTTAGTTCGGCCCAGCAAAATGGCTTTGTCCCAGCATTTTGAAGCTGGCGAAAGACACAACAAAGCCTAACACCTTCTGTTGATTGGCTACATGCTTTGATTGATCCAGGTGGGATGCTATTAGTAGTCTCCCACCTTTTGTAGTTTCAATTTTATGGGTGAGGTTGCGAAAAAGTAAATAGCTAATCTTGGATGTAAGAGATACTGTTGCAGGGCCACATACTGAGCATGGGTGGAGCTGCTCTTATGGATGTCATTTAAAGGGCAGATTCATTATGCAACCAGCTGCTTGTTTTTTTTTCAATAGACAGTTTGGGGGGATTGAGAGAATTAAGTAGTGAATCTTGTAAGCCTGAGCTGCCTCTAAGTTGGCTGGTGCTCTACCCTAGGTACTGTGAACTTGGAAGCTGCATAGTTGGATCAATTTGTCAAGCATCAAGACAGGGGGATGTGCAATTGCTTCAAGTTGAGTCCACATCGCTTGCAAACAGACAAATTTATTGGGGAATCTGGGATTAGGTTTTATGGTGGAGAAGAATCTGAAGTTCCATTTGGCATTTGGGAACCCACAATAAGAGAAGCAAGCTTTGATGCGTGGGTGGTGTGGGTTAAGACGCCGCCAGAAGGTGGCTCCCAACTTCTCCCTCCATCCAACAAAGCTTGATCAACTGATTCAGACAGGGGAAAATAATTCAGAGGAAGCAGTTTCAGCGGGTGGCAAGCCAGCCATGGCAGTTGGGCCTTATGCAGAAGTGGACAACTATCTGCGAGGGCTGGCTGGAGCTGCTGAGGGCTTTGGAAATGCTGCCATTGGAGGTTTGCATGGTGAAGTGTACTATGTCACCTCCCTAGCTGGTATTTGCACACTACCCACTCCCAAATCTGGAATGGGCCTCATGCAAATGTCTGCATCTACTTCCTTCACTATCTTGGATGTATTACTTCATAATCTTCCATCTTTCTGAGAGTTTGATCAAAGTTGGATCAAGCTTTGAAGAGAAGAAAACAGGATCTACAAATTTTAAGTTGGTGTATAAGATGTTTTCTTGTGATACTGCACAGATGATGGTCCAGGAAGCTTGCGGGAAGGCTGTCGAAGGAAAGAGCCACTATGGATTGTTTTTGAAGTGTCCGGCACTATTGTCCTATCCAGCTACTGCCGTGTTGCTTCATTCAAAACTATTGATGGGCGAGGTCAACATATTAGAATCACTGGGAAGGGTCTCCAGCTCAAACATTGTGAGCATATCATCATTACTAATCTGGTGCTTGATGGTGGACGGGGCCCTGATGTCGATGCAATCCAGATTAAACCCAACACAAAGCATGTTTGGGTAGACCGCTGCTCACTTTCAGATTTTGATGATGGATGCATTGACATTACACGTGCATCCACTGACATAACTGTGTCAAGGTAGGCTTGAAAGGAACTCAACCAAAATCGCAGATCTCATGGTCAATATGAAGGTTAAGGGTATTCTCCCCAGTATTCTACAGAATTGATGAAGGGACATAATAAGTTAAGTGAGCAGTCTTGATTCTTACAAAGGATAATTTAGGAGGTAGTTCTGGGTTTTCCAATAAAGCCAGATAAGCCATGGTCGCAAGAGAGCCTGAGAATGAGGGTTCTGGGAGGGACAGATGCCATTTCACTAACCACAATAAGACAATGCTGATTGGAGCTGACCCAAAACATGTTGAAGATCGATGCATTCGGGTTACAATCCATCACTGCTTTTTTGACGGAACCCGGCAGCGACATCCACGAGTACGCTTTGGAAAAGTTCACTTATACAACAACTACACACGCAACTGGGCTGTGTATGGTGTTTGTGCCAGTGTTGAGGCTCAGGTACTGCTGCAGTAGAAATGTTAAAGTCAGGAATGAATTGCTTAACATGTCTCCGCTAATCTGCAGATCAGTGTCATCTGAGTCCTCTATCATATGAACTGTCTTCAGCTGCAAATAGCCTGCATGTGTTCAGTGAAGGTGCAGTGATCTATTGCCCCCCATTTGCATTTTCAGCAGATAGACTCTCTGATATAAAATTTCAATAAGTTTTCCATTGGTGTTGGCAGAAAGTGTGTCTGCTAGCCATCTGCTACAGCTTCTCAAGTAATATATTCATATATGTTGGCAGATTTTATCTCAATGTTGCATCTATGAAGCAGGCAATCAGAAAACAGCCTTTGAGTACTACACTGAGAAGGTGCTTCCAATTCTTTGGCCCTTTCATCTTGGCTTTTCTGACATCTTGACGTAAATTGTTGGAATAAGATTTACAGAATACTACAAGTATGCACATGATGGATTAGCTCGTCATGCCATTGAATGCAGCATTGCCAGTGGAGGTTTTGCAAACTAGTCATGTAGGCAGTGATTAACTGCTTGCTACAAATTGACAGGCTGCAGACAAGGATGTTGAAGCAAGTGGCAGTATATGCTCAGAAGGTGATTTTTTGTTGAGAGGTGCAGAGGGTTGGCAGAGGAACCCAAGTGCTGTTTTTCAGGCTGAAACATACTATTCTCGGTGGACACTTGAGCAGGCAAATGATGAGTTGATGAAGAAAGTTTTGGCTATTGCAGGGTGGCAAAATATTCCGAGACCCCCAGAAGCTATAAATGGGCATGCAAACTCTTAACAACATTGGGTAGGCTACCAATATTACTGGACAAATTTCATTTCATTGGTACTATGTCTACAGATACTTTGCTTTCATGCTACAGCCAGTTTTGAGGAGCAAAGTTGCTGGTGAATGGATTTTCAAGTGTTCTGTCCTACATTAACCATGGCAACTATGGCTGCTAATAATATTTCTTGGTTTCAGTCTTCTCTTGGTGTTGGTGGCATTTGCTGCTTAATACATTTACTACTTTTCTAACTTTTAAGGATTTTGCATAAATTTTTATGCAAATGTCTGATACATAGGTTGAGAAGTTGTGGAAATGTAACAGTGAGATTTACTATGAAAAACCCTGAAAGGGTATGCAAAATCTTCACTTTTGAGGTTTTTTTTTAAATGAGAAGAGATTTCTATGGTAATCTGGCAAATTGAAGAGGTATACCAATGGAGATTGGGAGTATACCAATGGAGATTGGGAAAATCCCAAATATAACATAATGGTTGCTATTTTTTGTTGATCCCAAATGTAAGATAATGTCTTCTAATTTGCAACCATTAAACCCCTAACTTTGACACTTTTGTAGGTTAAGAATGTTCAGCCTTGAAAATGAGGCTCAAACAAGAATGAAAATTAAAAGCTTTTTTGAATAGGTAGAATTTGGTGTAGTCGGTGCCTTAAACAAGACATTTAAGGAGAAACGTTCCATCAGTTGGATGCTAGATGTAAAAATGCCCCCAAAATAAAGCGATCATCTCATACATACAACCAAGGAATTCAAAATTACACAGATAGCTTACACCCCAATTCCTCCAATCAAGTATCTCTACTTTTCAAACCAAAAGTTTTTTTAAATATTTTCTTAAAAGCCATGCAAATATGACCTACCAAAATGAGTTGAAAAAGCTAGATTATCTTTCATATTTAGATATTTTAGCCCAAGATTAAAGGACTGCTTCACTATTAATATTATGAAGTAGTGCACCAAATATGCAACTTGAGGGTGGGATTTTTTTATGAAAGAGAAATGGAATGAAATGCCTCTATAGAGTAACCCATCCTTAGAAGAAACAGGAATATCATCAATTGAATTTTTTTGGTTGTCTTATATTGTCAATGGCCATATATAGTTTGATCTGCAGTAGATTCCAATGTTGCTTTCGTATTATATACCAGCCAGGTCCTGATAGTGGGTACCTTGTAAAACTTGCATACCTATCAGCGAAATACTGTTATGAAACGTTTTGTGAAAGTTTATATCAGTTAAATAGTGTATTTTTTCTTCCAATAGTGTACTAATATGAATGTCTTGACAAACAATACCTGGAGTTATCAAGTATTGCATATCAATACACAAATTCTTATTGTTTTCACTAAGGAAATGTGAGCAAATAAATGCACACTTTTAGGTATGCATATAAAAGGGATTTTTCACCAATATTAAGTTACAAATTTCACACTCAATTGTCTCCACATAAGGGGAAAAATAGATAGTTACAGACTTATTTATAACTTCCCTCTCCAGTTTGGTTGGTATTATATGTGTATCAGAGATTAAATTTTTTTGCAGAGCCTCTGCAAATTGGACTTCTTTTTTTTTTCAGGTTTCCATTCATCCAGTCTAATGGAAAAACCTTGCTCGAACTAAAGGTGAGGAGAATGAAGAATCCTAGGATCATCATTGCTCTGATGCTGATATTGCAACAATTCACATGAAGGCAAGATGGGTATGAATATAGTACAGACACACCTCTATACCTCTACCTCTATAATACGACAGTTACTAATATGACAATAACGTAGTCACATTTTCATGCAACCGAACTGAAGTATAAAATTTTCTCCTTAACAGAACTTTGACCCTCGATTGTGTAAATAGTAGTGAAATGCCATATTATTATTGAGGTTTGCTTGTACACATGTACGTACCCATGTCTCATAGTCGTGGTGTTACATTCAGGTCTTGAAGGTACTAGAATTGCCCCTCAAAAATTCAAAAAATCTTCTTGGCAAAGATGCAACATCATTAACATTATATGGAAATGGCTAGTGAGGCTGTTGTGGATTATCTTGTGGATTTAGCATTAAAAATTGATTCTCATCATGTATATGATGTATCATAATGACATGCATTAGCCCCAAGCCCACTGGGGGCACATGCTCTGATGCAGGTATTGCAGCAACTCATACTACTGGATGGGTATGAGATAGTATGACCTAAATGGGTCATGGAGGCCAAATCCAAAACACAAGGTTAGTGTACCTACCTATGTATCCACAAATCAGGATGTTAGGCAAACAAGCTTTTATACTCCCAAAATTCGACAAGAGCAGTCTGGTCTCACAAGACGTAGAGCTTCAAAGTTATTATACGCCTGCCTATCTATCTACAACACATCAAACCAAGCTCAATCAAAACCCTGATCTCTTTGCAAATATATCCTCTCTATATCCGATCCAACAAAAAGAAAACTCTGTACAACTCTGTACAGAAACAACGATTACGCAATCGCTCTTGAGTATGTAGTATGTTGTAGGAATTTGCTTAATTATTTTTCAGGTAGATTTGACCTCAAGTTCAGGTGGATTTGGCCACATCCGAGAGCTCCGATTTAGTCTTGTATTTGGCCTCATCGATCTCAATACCCTCTTCTCGGGCTCGCTCCTCGCCAGACTTGTCTTTGGTAGTCAGTCCCCCCTTCCGCCCCATCTCCTGGTACCCCTCCTTCCCCAGCTGTGCTGCTCGCGCCTGCCCACCTTTCCTTGCTCCCTCTATCAGACGCTCCTGTAGTTCATCCCAACACCCAAAACTTAACGACGACCAAACACTCCCTTACGAGTTTCTCTCTTTTATTTTTGAGTTCAAAAGACGTTCACAATTATCAAAATGCAGTAACAGTGACCTGGCATTGTCACTATAAGAACGTCGGTCATCATCTCAGAACATGAATTCATATGACAACTACGTGGTGACCTTCAAAGTAGCTGCCTCGTCTTTGCCAGCGAATCTTGATATGGGTGTAACAAGCGAAATTATACGAACCTGGGCGTCTTTTGACATTCCACCCTTCGACTTGACGTCCTCCTCAGACGGTTCCGGCTTGGATCCGTCGCTCTTGGTGAGTCCTCCCTTAGTAGCTCCCGTCTTGAGACGCATCTGCGCATCCTCGGACATTGGCCCCTCCTCCGCTTTAGTCTCTTTCGCAGAACTGTTCTTGGAGTCCTTCTTCGACGACATTCCGATGACAGCTTTTGGTATCCGCAACGTTTGTACCAGCTTCAAACAACAAATATACCTCCTTAAATAAAACTGCGCATGAACAGCGACACTTGATTCAGCAATGACCTTCAAACTCTCAAGCCTTTTGGGTACTTTGAGAACGACAAATTAACATACAAAATCTCTAAAGAGACTCAGAAAAACAAAACTTGAAAAGGGATTTGCAAGAGCTGACAGACTGCAAGCTGACTTCCGGAAGGAGAAGTTACAAAACTATATTGAGAGAGAGATTGCATACAGCTGATGACGAAACTGAGAACATTGTAGATCAATAGACGAGGTGCTCTCTCTCTTATAGTTGCACGGGGCAGAACCTTAACTCTAGTGTGATGACAAAGCTGCTGCTGGATTGGTCCTTGATCGCCGCCATGGCCGCAGCAGCGCCAGAGCAAGATGTGCGAGGTTTCCGGTTGGGACCCAACGTGGCTGCGTCTGAGATCAACAGCTTGATGGCCATAGTGAACCAGCACCCACCAGGGCACCATCCATTTGGATGCCCGTTATTACTCAGTTGTGGATGAACCTCTAACTGAGTTAATATTTGGTTTCACCTTGGTAACCAATTCTGTAGGAAATAGGTCTCATATGTAGGTAGCTAGGTAGGAAAATAGCTAACTACTAAGCAGATGGTTATACATAGTTAAGGACTGTTTTTACTACCTACCTACTAACAACCTGCTTGTGGGGTTGTTAGTAGGTAGAAAGAAAAAGAAAAAAAGCAACTGAGGTATGCACCATGGTTAGCTAGAGACCTGGAACCCAACAGAAAACTGTTTCCTGACCACTTACCATTCATCCTTCATGGTGCACTGGTGTGTGCTGGTTTACTGTGGCCCAGCTTACACACCTAATAAGTGTCCTTCCTTTTTTAATAGGCAAAAATGAGGTTATTAATCACACACCCACTAATTTGAGTACCCAAAAGCTTCATTAGCCTGGGAAAAATGTAATTAGGCAACACTAATTATATCCAAAGAAAAAAAACCAAAACGTTTAATTAGGCAGCAATAATTTAATAAAAAAAGATTCAAGAATATTTTTCAAAGGAAACAAAGTTATTTGTGCAGCACTAATTTAATCCCAAGAAAAAAAATAGTAATGACGTAGAATTGATTTAATCCAAGGAAAAAAGGGAAAGTGTTAATCTCACAGCATTGAATTAATCCAAAGAATAAATAAATAAATAAATAAAAACAGAAAAAGTCTAGAGAAAATATTATTTCACAAAACTACTGTAAATAGCATATACAACTTGTTGAAAGATTTTTCTTGTTTGTAGCATGGATGAACAAACAGGCGGTTTAGGGTTTCAAGTAGGGCTTCAAGTAAGCATTAATTAAGACCGCTTTAGAAAAACATGCACAAAACTTCCAGGTGTTTGGATTAGAGTAAAACAGGATTAGCACTAAGACACGTTTGCTTTGCAAGGCTCGCGCGTAATAAATGAGACTTGGGCGCTGTGCCGTCGTCATTTCTTTCTTTCCTTAAAAACATACCCACTTTGGTGATCACTTTTTTGTACCCTAATTTAGGGTTAGCTTACAATGGGAACATGATTGTGCAACATTTGGTTTGGTGGGTTAAGTAGGTGAGTTTGCTTCTTTTTCCCAGCACCCTTTACCAGGGATTCTGTTTTTTTCCCTCACTTTTGTGATTTAACCACGCTGGTGATCATCCATAAGAGCAATTGTAAGCCAAATTTTGGCTACAGGTGAAAGAGAAAAAGTAGAACATTTTAAGAATTCTGCTGTATTTTGGCAACCTGCAGGAACCTAATATTGTCTAAATATGGCAATTTCAAAAACAAATCCTCTCAACTTTGGCGCTTCTTCTCACTTACAGAACTGGCTGGATTTTTCCCTTTGTTATTTTAGGAGCCCCACCCACCTGAATTTGACCAGTAATTTGCTAAGCGTACCTTAGTTTTTTTTGGAAGGCCCAGTAAAGCCTGCACTGGGCCTTCCAACACAAATAAGGTACACTTTGCGGTAACGGCTCTTTTTCTCTCTTATACTAATTTTATTTATTTATTTATTTAAATTTAAGTAACAATATTATATATCATTGATTATTATAAATAATCATAACTATTAAAATTTTATTAAAATTATAAATATTTACATTAATATATATTGACCAAGTCAATATATTATAATTGTATTATATTATTATTACTTATTAAGTTTTAATATTTATAGTATACTTAATTTAACTAATATGTACTTAACTAGGTTAATATGCTTATTTGCATGTAGGTTGCAACTACATTAGTTACATTTGCAATTGAATTTTTTATCCCATATTTCTTAGCACGGATTCCAAGTGTGCATTCTATATAAATAAGTGCATTTGGTTTGTTCACAAATCCAATACCAAATGCCATTTGGGATGGGCCAATGAAAGAGGTTTAACCCTAAATGCTTAACCCATAAACAAAATTGGATTATTTTAAACCAATATACCTACCTCCCTACCTACCTACGACCTACCTATCTATGACTTATTTACCTAATTAATTTTTTAAAAAATCAATGGGCTTTTAAAATTGCCACATGTCAATATATAATTGAGTTTTGCAAATGAACACATGTCACCATGGGCAACCTTTGTAGAATAATATAAACGTATAAAATATAAATTCATACCATATATGCTACCCATATACATATTGTCATATGCAACTACTAGTCATGTGCAACTTGTCTTATGCAAGTATGGGCTATAGTAGTTACATGTGTTGCATGTAACTGAAAATTAATTGCATATGACAATTATAAAATAATAGTTTTTTTTAGTGAACGGACAAGTTGCAATAGTTGCAGCAAACACCTTATGTTATATACAATATCATATATACGATGTAATTCACATGTAATTATATGCCACTTCTTTGTAATTAATCTACACGTCAGATTTTCATGCACATTTCAATGTGGTGAACGAAATGCCAATGTGGTTTTTCATCCATTTGTCGATGGATGACGTATGTTAATACCTTTTGCAACTTATTTATAACTAGTTTATAATCAGTTTGACGAATATACTCTTCAATTATTTCATTCATCCATTTGATGAATGAATTATGTTCATATATTTCATAACTTATCTACAACTATTTTACAACTAATTTAACAAATATATTATTTCATTATTTCATTCATCCATTTGATGTGAATGGATCCTATCCCAATCCTTTACAAGTTATTTACAACTATTTTATAACTAGTCTAACAAATATGTATGTTAATTATTTCATTCTTCCATTTGAACAATGAATTCTATTTTTATCATTTGCAACTAATTTACAACTAAAAATGAAATGAAAATAAAGGATTTAATGATTAATTTGCAACTAGGTGTTTAAGTTTGAGTTTCAAAGCAATTGTATGGTAGTTAGTTTTAGTAATACTAAACAACTAAATTGTAACTTACAATGCAATTATACAAACTTCACACAACATTATCATGTTGTCTTAATTATAATAAATAATGTTGAATTGCATTGGACATCATTATTTATAAATATGAAATGGATTTGAAACTTTAAATAAATTTACATTCCATGTTGAGAAATACATTACAAAAAAAATTAAGATTTTTTTTCATCAAAAGATAATTTAATTATGAATCTAAATATAATGCCCAAACTATTTATAATAAACATTTTTCTCTATTTAAACAAAAGGTCGGATCATAAAAATGATGACCCATAACAATTAAATATTGTCATCTAAAACATTATGTTTCATAAATGATTTTTTTATTTATTTATGTTGAACTGGAATTTGAACCATGCAATTTTTTCAATCCACCTTATCTGCTTGAAATCTGCCATGTTATGATATTTAGTTCCACATGTGAAATGAAATGGATAGCATATTAGAACATTGTAATGTCAAAAAAATCTAAATAATACCTTCAACTTGAATAAAACTAATCTATAATTATATTGCCACTAACATGCAACTTATTTGTCACCAAAATGTAACATATGTAAAACATTGATACAAATTAAACTATAATTTGTACACTTGCAAATATAATCAAATATTGTGCTTATAATCAAATCAACTAAATTACAACTTTAGGTACCTTTGAAAGAATCTTACCTTGTATACATAAATTTGATATTAATAGATTGAAACATAATGAAAGTTTGGCCTTATAACATAAAAACAACAAAAGTCATCATAAATGTTCAAACACAAAACAAGACATGTGTAACCTGATTATCATTGAAAAATCATTTTTCATAAATCTTTCATCATTATAAGTTAAACTAAACTTGTACAATCAACTTTTAAATAAAATAAAATATATTTTCACCTAATTTTTCTTTGCTATACGTAAATAAACAAAAGACTAAGAATCACAAACCTTCAACATCCGAGAGTAAAAGTAAGAACCTTCAAAATCCAAAAGCAAAAACCTTCAACATGTAAAAGTAAGAGCAAAAACCTTCAACATCCAAGAACAAAAAATAAGAATTTTCAATATCCAAGAGTAAAAACAAGAACTTTCAACATCTAAAACCAAAAGTAAAAACTTTGAACATCCAAAAGTATGAGCAATAACCTTCAACTTCTCTAAGAGCAAGGACAAGAACCTTCAACCCCTAACACTAGTAGAAAATGGCCATTTTACAACCGGTCCATGCGACTAAGTTTTAGTTGCAAGCGACATTTGCAACTAAAATCTTAATAGTCGCGTTGGACTAGTCGCGTTGGACAAGTCGCATAGGACACTAGTCGCAAACGACAACGAATTTTGGATGAAGGAAAAAGTCAACAAAATACGCCTTCATCCTTTGACTTGTCATATACGTATTGTCGTTTATAACTAGGATGCGACTTTT
>Ga0116227_10002485_pt1 | contig 41773 bp, 25 predicted proteins | sample S1TSphgellanicum_FD_89693 | JGI IMG/M metagenome (GOLD analysis project Ga0116227, IMG submission 89693) | Host-associated microbial communities from peat moss isolated from Minnesota, USA - S1T2_Fb - Sphagnum magellanicum MG | ecosystem: Host-associated > Plants > Peat moss > Unclassified... | reverse complement strand
TTAAAAAAGTGAAAAAAAACCTTTTGAACACTTGTAAGGAATTCCCCAACACAAACTAATTAACAAAAAATTATAAATATACCCACAAAAACAAAAAAACCCCCCCCCCCCCAAATGTGATCTCAATGTGATCTTATTTTACATATGGTTGCACCACATTTTAACTCTAATTAAAGGTTGCAAACTCCAAATTGGATGCCATAAGATTTGGTTTAAATGCAAAATATGTATGACCTTTGTAAAATTGGGGAGGCCACAAAAAAAGGCTACTTGGGCATGGAGAGCACATCCTATCAGGCTCACCACTATTTCCTAATGCGATAATGGGTTTTGCCACGGCCTAGTCCAGAACACAACCCAGTTTTTAGCTGGCGATCCAAAATATAGGTGCATATATTAATTAACACTAACAACCCCAAAAAATTAGCATATAGCTGCATATCCCACCTTGGAAAAAGGTCGTAATACTTTGAATAGGACACATAAACCAATCTATCTATGAAGAAAGGTAGTTTGTTTGTTTTGTTTGAACTTATGAGATCCACCCAACAGGGATGCTTCAAATCACATTCTTGGTCTCTTTGGAAAGCTCTCAAGGAGAAGGGTTTCATGGGCCTAGTTTCATGGTTAAAAAGAGCCTGGTTTCAAGTTAAAAAGAGCCATTGGATATGTGCCCATGACTTAAGTTTTGATGATTATTTTTTTTCATTACATGTTAGAATGAAATAGTAAAATTATTCTTAAAATCATCTCCAATTTGACCCCTTCTTTGAGTTTTTTCATCCCCAGAGTGTTGTTATATTCAAAGTTAGCCAAATTGATGACAAAACCCCAAAAGTAGGGATGAATACATGAAATTAGTGAAATCCAATAGAGAATAAAAGTTGTATTTCTCAAAGCAATGTTTGAAATTTGAATTCTATGAACTCCACATGAATACCAATGATGGTTAAAACAAATGTTAAATACTTTCTAATGAATCCAAAAGTGAAAGAAATGTTGCAATATGAAAATTTTCTTTATTACCAAAAGAAATAACATGAATTGGAAGCATATGTAACAAACACCAAAGGTGGCATTGCAAAAATTGATAGTTTGAAAATCAAACCGGTGTGAAACAAATAAACTCACATATCAAATTGCACAAAAGAAAACATCAAACCAAAATAACTTGATCTACAATGCCAAACTCATGCATTTCCCAAACCACAATTTGAATACCAATTCTAAATACCTCCAGCTTTTTTCCATAAGCAAAGATGTTTTTGGCTTTTTCTATGCATGTGTTTGCTTTGGCATAATTATAAACTTTGTCATGGGCATTTGTTTGCTATGTTTTGAATTTCAACCAAACTAGAAGTTGCAATGTCATGTTTTTACAACTTTACTGATAACTTTAATACTTTGGATGAAGTACGACATTAAAATAACGTGAAACTAAATTTGCATCTATAAATATGCACATGATAAAATGATCTCCAAAATGAAAGTTAAAAATGATTATTTTTTATTGGTTGGCCATAATGATTGGTTGAGGTTGTAGCATTTAAATAATCTCTCAATTTATATGATTTGACTTTCATGTCTATGGGTGGGGTCAAAGCAAGACAATTTGTACAAGCAACTTGCCTTGTCAAAAAAATGACAAGTAACCATAATAAACTTTGATATATGGAAAGTGAATAAATTATTTTATTCAATGATTAATATGAACAATTTTTTGATTCATGACAATGATATTGAAGGATCACTTGTTTATGTGCATTTAAATATTTTTCTAAAAAATCCATATATTTGCAAAAGATGTGAACATTGACCAAAATGGATTGCAATTAAATGGAGTATTGATTTTTAAAATTTTTAAAAGGATGGGCACCTTCATTGACTTTATGGTAAATCAAGTATACATTTTGAAAAAATAAATATCTTTTAAAGGTTGATAAAAAAGTATCCTTGAACATGAATTTACATTTACATTTTTGGGAATATTTAATCTATTTATTTTATTTTATTTTTTGCAAACTTGGTATTAAATTTAACATCAATTGAATGTAGCCAGATGTTAAACTTACTTTTCCTACCCACTTTAGTTGGTCATTTCTATGAGTATAAAATCTTGCCTACTAGTTTTCAACTTGTTCTTATCATTAGAAGAAAATTGTTTTTACAAAAAAAAAAGTTGCATATGACAAGTTGCAATTTTTATTTTATTTTTCTAGTTTATGCTTTATAAATCATTTCTAACTTAATAGGTTTTTTTTCCCCATTACCATGAAGAGCAACAGTATGTTGACTTTAAAACTTCCTTCTGATTGTAAACATATCTCTTTGGGGGTGGGGAGGGGGTTAGGCACTTTTTTTTGTATTAAAAAACTAAGTGAATAAAAAATATTAGATATGTACAAATACCTATTATAAATATCTTGTATATATGCAATATATTTTTCTGATGGAACTTTCCATTGTTATTCTTATGTGTAATGTTGAATATGAGATATCTTTTTTTTATGTTGAAGGTTGTGAAATCTAAGCTTCAAAATTGGTTGATAAAACATTTGGACCCAATGGTTTGGATGCATGTGCAAGAATTTTACATACTTGAGACATTTCCATTCTACCACTCCAAAACGACTTAGTTGAAGACTTGGTAATTATGATAAAGATGCATGATCTTGTTTGTTAAGTTGAAGTTTAGGGTTGTAATGTGTGTGTATGTGTAAGTTCACCTTTCATTCTAGTTGGGAAGAATCCAAAATTGGATTCAGTTTCAACCCCTTTGGTTGATAAACATAAACAAAATTTTGTGGCTCATTGAGTTTTGTCTTTGCGGTTGGTATGTATTTGAAATTTGCTATTTTTTGTGGGTTTGAATTTTTTACTTGAAGCTTTGACTTGTAACCACAATTTCCCCTTCATGTTTTATAATAAAATCACATTTTGCACTCACAAAATTAAATGTAGCACTATTCATTCAACCTTGAAGCATTCTATGAAGCATTGTTCACATAAGCCAAACAAAACCATGTATCCAAAATTATACATGCATTGAATGTTGCTAGCATGCTTATTCAAATCCTACAAGGCATGTTGTCACCCAAGACACTAAACACCTCATTGACCATTGTGAGATGTCAGAAAAAAGAAGAAGAAAGGTTACAACACTACAACACCCTGCACAATTATGTCATGGAGTTTTACTAATAATAACATGAAAAGTAAATTAGATGAGGTTATTTTGATAAAAAAAGAAAGTTAGTGGTAATAATTAGATCTTACTTCTTTGTGGCGATGGGTTCAAATCCAAGGAGGAACTAAAAAAACATCGAAGGAGGTTCTACACAAACACTTAATATTAAAAACATATTAAAAAAACCCTCCTTCAACCAAGCCCAGATGAAAGCAGCTAGTTAGGCTACTACCCAAATTCCAAGGAAAAAACTCTGGGTGGATGTGGAGTTACAAATAAAGCTCTTGATGCCTCTTTGTAAGATTCACTCACCACAAACGTATCTGATACCGGAACTACTACTACTACAGTCTACTACTACTGCATGTGTGGAAGTACATCCCCAGGATTGAAGTGATATGCCATTCTCCTAGAAACTACCCAAATGGCGGCTTTCAGTTATTTTGGGTGCAGTGACTTGTATAATCTTGTATGCTATTTCAGATGTAGCCAATTTCAGATGGGATTCAAATTGTGGTTTCATTTAGTTTCATTTATTTTGGGTGCACCCACCCAGCAGTGTTCTTTTTACGGGTATTGTGATGCAGCCAAAGTGGCCACCTTGTAGAAATAGTGAAGATCATCCTCCCTAGCTGGAAGATTTAGTAAAATTTTGCTATAAAACAAAACAAAACAAATATGAAGTACACATACTTAATTATCCTTCTATATTTCAGTAAGTCTATTCTCTAGAAATATGACAATTTTTATTACTTTTCTCTGCTTCTGGCGATTGAAACCCTAAAAGATCACTTCATTTTTTGAGAATTTGAAAACTTCTTTGGCTTTTGAAAGAATTTTTCCAGTTAAGAAAAGGCTGCCAACCACATGCACGATCTCATACAAGGAAGATTTAGCCAAATCTGGCTATAAACCAAATATGAATTAAAAATCTTTAATTGTCCTTTTATATTTCTGGCTACTTACTAAACCGAATATAGAAATATGGACACGACTGGCAATTGAAACCTTAAAAGAACACTTCACTTTTTTGAGTTTGATTTTCGACCAAATTTCACAAGTAAAAAAAATGCTCCCAAACAGTTGCACAATTTAAATGAGGAAGATTTAGCCAAATCTGCCTATAAACCAAAATATGAATTAAAAGTCTTTAATTGTCCTTCTATATTTCTGGCTACTTACTAAACTGAAAATAGAAACATCGACACTTCTGGCAATTGAAACCTTAAAAAAACGATTTACTCTTTTTTGAATTCGATTTTTGACCAAATCTCGCAAGTAAAGAAAAGGCTGAGATCGACTTGTATGATCATATGTGCTGTGTCAGGTGTGGCGAATTTTCAGATGGGATTCGAGCTTTTCTTAGTTATCTAATCTGAGCAAGAAGAATTCTGATGAGTGGCGTGACATTGCAGGAAGGTGTCTTTCATCAGCGGCCTTTTGCATTTGGAAATTTTGGAGTTGAAGAAGCCTGCGTAATGTCAGAGGCATGTGTAATACCTACATACCTTCCTATTTTCCAACTCTGACAATTGGCACCTCAAGTAATTCACAAGAATTTTCTCTTCTATTTCGTTGCTGATCAGCTCTTATTATTTTTGTGGCGACTTTTTGCCACTTGTGGAAAAAAAAGGGGCTGTGAACTGTCCAAAGGATTTTTTTTGAGGAAAAAAGGCCCAAAATTGCAACATTTTGAGAGAATAAAGTGGAACTTGCCATATTTAGATCATATGTTCTTGTCTGTCGGCAGTCTATAGTGCCGTCTGAAGAAATCTTTACTTTAGTCTGTGATCTCGAGCCAAATTTTTCTTAGTCCTCTTGTGGATCATCACTGGTCCATCGACCTCACAAAATTGAACAAAAAAAACCCTGCTTAGAAAGGTTGAAAGTATTGAAGGGAACATGAGATACTGCAAAGGGATCAAACTGGTGAAGTATTTGGGTCATTAGTCATTACAATGTTGTAGGCTTCACTATGTTTTAAGCTAGGTTATATCTTTGTAGCATGTGGAGAATGACATACCTCAAATTGTTTATCAACAACTGTACAGAACTGGTGTTTAATCAAAACCCAAAATGTTTGTTCACTTCTAGATCTTCAATCCTCCCAATTGTGTTCTGGTAGTTACTTATATGTTGTGAAGACTAAAGACAAAACCTCCAGATAGGATGCACGTGTCCAGAAGTCAGTTGGTTTATTGTTACATCATTTTGGTTTGATGGGATATTCAAATTTCAAAATTTATTTTTCAATAAAACAACAAATGCAAAATCTCATAGCTTGACTGGTGGAACAGTTTGAATCGTGCATTCTTAATTGTTGGTGCCCAAATAAATTTGCAATGTAATATAATTTTAGGTGCTAATTGAACTCAACCCTCCAAAATAAGGTCTCCTATGAGGTTTGAGAAATACAGATTCTCAAAAATAAAATCATATTGTTTCTAATTCAGAATCATTTGCTGAATTCCATGTAAATATGTAAATACGAATGTTGGCTGGTTCTTGGTTTTTTACAAGAACTGTTGGGTTTGGGTCTAGGGCTTTTTTTAAATGGACACCCTTTGATTTTGGGTCTCTGAAATATTTATGAAAAATAATAGTTGCTAGGTATGGGGCTAGGTCAAATTTTCTTGATCAATAATTCTGGGTTTGACAAGTCGAATCTGTATATGAACCTTTGGTTCTGGGTTTAGGCCAAGGCCAGTTCCAAAGTTGATTTCCAAGTGGATTTGAGTTTTTGGATTATGGTGTTCCCAAAGTGTTCTAACCAAGTTCCCATGACGTTCTGATTGAGTCTTCTGAACTTCCCAATGAGTTCCCAAAGTTCCCAACAGAAAAAATTGAGAACAATATAACAAATAGTTGCTCAACATTGATCTTTGAACAACAATATGAAGAACATCACAACATATTTGTGAAAAGGTTATTTTAGGGTTGGGATTGGAGATGCCTTTCAGCTTGAGCAATTGATATTGGCCAAACCAATATACTGCAAGTGTTAAGATGGGAAATAATCTAGAGAATATGTTTGGAATTGATTGAGATTTGGCTCAATACCCAATTGATGCATAGTTTTTTCCCTTACATATATATGTAGTTTAATATAATTAATACATATTCTATTTTCATGGTAAAAGTTTTGATCTTAACTCTTTATACATGAGTAAAGAGAAAATATGTCATCACAATGTGTAGTTCATGACAGCTTTTGAGTTGCATTCAACCTACATACCTTCTCCACAATTGACATCTTCTTCTAAGTTACATCTTTTTCCTCTGCTTGGGTGAAAAGCTTTCCTGGCGCCCCAGATTCAACACGGTGTTGAGATTTTCATACCATAGAGCCAATATTCCATGCTCTCAGGAAAGTTTAAAAGCTAGCTCCCACCATCCAGGACTTCCCAGTTTTTTTGATTCCAGGTGGGTTTTTTAAGGATTTTACTTTGATGCCCATGTCCTAGAGCCCTTTTTTTTTAATTCGCACTTAGCCTTCAACTTTCAGCTTGGAATATGGCATGGTGCAACAACGTGTTCCAGATTCAGCATTTTCAGATGCAAATTATATTTATTTCAGATTATATGCTGGAGCAGTGATTTTTTTTGTGGCTAATTTTTGCCATTTTGCAAAAGATATTTTCAAACAGAATATTCCGTCACAAATTCCCATGTTTTGAAAAAGAAATTCGCCAAAACTAGAAAAATATTCATAAAAATTGCCAAAAATCACCATACTTGCCTACATGAAAGGGTGCTTAGGATTTCATATTTTCATATTCTGAATATTTGCTAAATTTGGCTAAATATATTTATGGACTAACACCACCTGAGCAACATCACAATTTTATAAAAAAAGAGTGCACTGAAGTGCGGAAGAGCACAGATGAAACTCAGCAGTGTAGCAGTGCTTTATTTTGTGATGTATCAAGATTGGCTATCATCTATTAGATGGTTTAGCCAAATTTGGCATAAAAATATGAAAATATAAAATCTGAAGCATGCTTCTATATCGGTGGTGACCTACTGAAACCTGATGTAAAATCCTGTGAAGTTTTCTGTAAATTTTGAAATTTGACAAGCAGAAAACCCAAAACACACCCATTTTTTGGCATTTAAAAAAATAATTCTGCCAAGTGGCGAAAATTCTCCAAGAGAAAAAACAGTGCTGTATGAAATGAGTGGTGAATTCATAGGTTTGTGTCCCCAACGTGTTGAATTGTAGAGTAGGAAATGCTTTTGAATGGAAGAGGCCTAATCATAACTCAAAGGTACTTCCAAGGTTTGCCCAATAAAATCCATGCAACAAGATCAATGGCTTCTATAACTTTGAGGCAGAGATTGTTTTGTGGCGAATTGTGGCTACTTTTGGAAAAAAGTTGAGGGAAAACGTGTCTTTTAAATCTTAAAAAGTGTTCTTTCAACATGAACTTCCTACATTTGTGAAATTAAAAAAAAAATGAAATACACGGCTTTGAGGTGCCAAAAATAATTACTGGATATATATCTCTTAAAAATTCAACCAACTTCGAAAGGTATTAAAATTTGCAAAAATGAAAAATCATATCTAGGAATTTAGTTCTGTAAAATTTCAATGACAAAAAGCATTCAAGTTTTGACTGGTTAGTACACTGTATTAGAACCATTGCTTTCTATGCAACTTTCTTTTGCCAAAAAGTCAATAGTTGATCAATTGGCTTGCGCAATATGGATATGTATGAGTACAAAATACCCAAAAAGAATAAGATCCCAAATTGGCCAAATTCTGAGGGTTCTTTGTTCTGTCGTTGCTGACGGTGAAAAAATAAAATAAAATCTGATGATTACTACCTTGAACTAACCCTTTCCCCATCCATGTGACATCAGCTTCCACATGCCTCAAAAAGATTGGTTGCCCATAGTAAAACCAGAGTTTGATCCTTTACAAGGTACAAGAATTGGGCCTACATGCAGGCTGGAAAGTAGCAATGGCCATTCGTCACCTGCAAGGTGCCCTTAAGATATCTTTAGTTTCACCGGAGAACGTGACCTAGCACCCACCAGTGTGCACTGTCAATCAGAAACTCGCAATGACCAGTGTTGCATGATTCTTTACTTTTACGAATAACCTCTGGTTCCTGCTCTACAAGATAAATTAAAATTGCCTGGATTGCACTTTCACACAGAAATGGAATCAGGATTCTAGTTCCGTGTTAAATTCTTTTTCTAAAAATCTCGATTCTGGATTTGGTTTGGGTTCTGAAAAGCAGACCTGATTTCAGTCTGTTTCATATGAACCCAGATTGGAACCAGTGGTTTAATGCGTTGGAATTAACCTCTGATTAACCCCTGGTTCTAGTCACTTTTGATAAGGGATTATCATTAAATTTGTGAGAACCAGAATCATGAGAAGCAGGTCAGTCAAAAAACTAAAGAACTTTATACCTTGATTGGTTCTTCAGTTGAATTTTTCTCAATAACTATGTTGATTCTTACAAACTGAATCCGCCCTAAGAACCAAAACAGACAGTTCTGACAAAAATATGAGAACTGCCCAAGACTGTACATGTGGATGGTTACTACACAACTAACCACTGTGATTAGTTATGTGACAAGAATACAGTGGAAAAAAGTATCTCCTGTCCACATTCTATCCTATCTGCGTGGTTGGCTAGCGGGTAGGTGCTGGTTAGCTATGGCCAGTTTCACTTGACTATTCTACTCTTATTATTTCTTGAAAACTGGCGTTGAAGTTAGTAGCATCTGAAATGTGTGTTGAATCAGTGGTCTTTTACTAGAATAACAAAGAAGTGTGAATAATATAAAAATTAAAAAACACCAGTGCAGAAGGGAAAGGGAGGAAGACAAAGAGAGGGCTGATGTGCAAACTAGAGAGAATGCCCAAAAGTGGAATGGAGGAAAAAGCACCCACCCAAATACATATGTTTTGACTTGTGTTTCTTGGTAAGCAATGTCTACTTAGTGTCATTGAATGTCGGCCTTTTGGCCTTGGGTGTGAATGGTCTTTTGAGCAATATGTGTTTCAGTTTGGCTTTTCCTTATATTTCTTGGAAAGTAGCATTTAGTAGTGTCATGTTATGTGCCTGTTTGAATGGCATATGAAAGATACTAGGAAACGAGTGTAAAAGTTTTAGGCAGCTTCCTGATAACAAGTAACAACTATTCCATTGCAACCTTGAATTCTGGGCTGTTTCTCTCTATTGACTTCATCAACACATTGCAACAAAAAACAACATCATAATATATTAGAAACTAGCTGGTTTAAAAGATCCCTGAATAGCTTACACATGTTTTTTCTGTTGAGTGCACAATCATAAATGACTAGAGCTCCAATTTGGTGATATGTATATGATTGTGGACAAAGGTTATATATGGGATAAAGTGAGGCACTAATGTGAACATCTTGGGGAACACATTGAGAACTTTGAAGGGGGGGGGGAACAAACTGGGAACGCATCAGGAACATTTACCAACCGGCAATCCTCCATGTGATCGTTTAGCAGACAATCAACTTTACTGACAATTTTGAACAGGAATTCCGTTAGAAAGAGTTGCAGCAGGGTGGCCTACCACCGTTGCTCGGTGCGGTGTACTAGTGTATTTTGTCGCTCTCTCCCGACTTTATTGTCACACACGGACGGACGGACCCACCCACCGTGCGGACGACGCGCTTTGACTCCACACGATGGCGCTTTTGTAGTTTCCCGTATCCTTCTCTTCTCTGGGTATGTGTGTGTGTCTTTCTCTCGGCTACTAGTATCCCCTGTTGCGTCCGGGTGCTCCACACTCCTCATACATCAGCTTTTCGTTTTCTTCTTGACATCTGTTGCTTTAATTTTTGTTGTAAACTAGTAGGAATCGTTCTTCTTGTTAATTATAAGCAGTTGATTGCAGCATACTAACTAGCTAGTATCCTTGAAGGTATAATACGTGAGTTTCTCTACTTAGATATGTCTCCAGCAGGTTGGATGGAGTTCTGCAGCATCCGGGTTCCAAGTTCCAGGTTCCAGGTTCTGTAAAGCATATTCCAAGTTGCACAGAGTTGTGAAGCATCAATTCGGGAAAAAAATTCATTCGTTTAAGATCATTTTTGACACAGAAAGACACAATTCCTTTGTTGCACAGACTCGAAATCCTTACGGAAACCAGCTTGATATCGATTCTAGAGTGTCGGAATCTTAGTTAACGTCCTTTGGGTGTGCACGCTACTGCACCCATGACAGGCTAATTGCAATTTGCTACTCGCTTTAATTGGTTTTCATGATGCAGAATATTCTCAGATACTAGGTCAGAGGTCGGAGCTCTCTCGGGCCCGCGAGTTGAGATCCTGATCATCGTTTGAGAGAAGAAGTGGTTTTTGCAAGTGCCAATCGACGGACCGTCAAGTCGGGAGGAAGATTAATCCGTTTGTTAATCTTTTTTTGTTGTTGTTATTGTGATCACGAAATGGAAGTGTGCGTGCCTATACCTTCCTTCTTTGCATGCCCCATCTCCTTGGATCTGATGAGAGATCCCGTTATAGTGAGTACTGGCATGACTTACGACCGTAGTAGCATCGAGAAATGGCTCCAGGAAGGCCACAACACATGTCCCGTAACAAATCAAGTCGTCACCAACCATGACCTTATCCCAAATCATACCCTCCGAAGGCTGATTCGAGATTGGTCTGCGGGGAATCTCATGCCTCAGGCGGCGCAGGCCGCCGCAGGCGGTGAAGAGTCGATCATACCACCAACACCATACTCGAAGCAGCGGCAGCTGCAACCAGAAGTTAGCAAATCAGCTGCTCAAGTAGGACGACTGCTACGTTGTATGATAAACAGTTTTCTGCAATATCAGACACTGAAAAAGTTGCAGAGTATAGCGAGGGATAATGCAGTTTTGCCAGAAGCTGCAGGAGTAGCAGTGCCAGTTGCTGCCGCCGCTGCTCATGGAGATCTGCAGTACGGAGACTTGACAATGGTCCATGATAGTCGGGAGAATGTACTGAGCAGGGAGTTGATCCAAGCATGTGAAGATGCACTAGGAGCAATAGCTCGTTTAACAGTAAATGACTGCAGTAGTGACAGCAGCTGCAGTCGAGTTTTTGCTGGTGATCAGACATCACTTGCTGCATGTCTGCAATGGCTGATTTCCGAGTCATCAGGAAGCAGCTTGGAAGCTAAAATGAATGCAGTTGAGGTACTGCACAAGGTGGCGGAATTGGACGGGGTAACAACGTCATCTTGGGATTATTCTTCCGCAAGAACTGGAGTAATTCAAGGACTGGTGAGCCTTTTGAAGGAGGAATATCTGAGGATCCGTCCCAAAGCTATCCAAGCTAGCTTGAAGTGCTTGTTGGCCCTATGCAGCTTACCGAGGCGGAACCGGATAGCGGCTGTTGAAGCGGGCGCTGTGGGTGCTTTAGTAGAGTTGCTTCCCAACATCACAGCAGCCAACTGGTCCAAGTGCTATACGGAGCACGCACTTGCACTGTTGGAGATTCTCGCCAGCTGCGCTGAAGGACGCGAGGAGATGAGGAGACACCAGTTAGCCATTCCAGTCATCGTGGAACGTATGGTGGGAATTTCCAGCATGGCCACAGAGCATGCAGTTGTCACACTGTGGGCTGTGCTTTCTTTCTCCTCAGACGTGAGTCGAGCTTCCTTGCATACGGCTTTGCAGGCAGGTGCTTTCACTAAAATTCTTTTGCTACTGCAAAGTCAGTGCACCATGCGTACTAAGGCCAAAGCTGCTGAGCTACTGAAGCTTCTGGATGAAGCCTGGAAGGATTCACCTTGTCGTCCTAACCGCTCTGAACTGCGTCTCATTCAAATGTTTAGAAACTATGTCGCCCCAAATTATTAGCTACAAACTATCCTGGGCAGTCACAATTTAAATTAGTGGCAAGTCTCTGGAAAAGGGTGAAAGCATGATAATGTTGTAGACATAAAAGTGAGAGTGTTTGTACACTTTTTATTTCAAAAATTTGGTAGAAAATTAATTTAGCAATGTTCCATTGAGAACTTTGAAATCCAACCCACTTGAACCGGAATTTAGTATTGGGATTGGGTGACTTCACAGCTAGAACAGAGTTAACCCACTAGTTCATTAGCTGCTGGCTTTAATTCTAACTCAACGGCTGATTCAATTGATGTGACGTGTGAAAGATCGTTTCGAAATCAGTCCTAACTGCATGATGCCAGGTCCGAAATTTAGGATTTTGAAGTGTAAATAGATCATGGACCAATTCTTTTGGGATCTTATTTGAAGGCTCCCCATTCAAACATAAACAAGATTTACTGGCCACTACATATCTATTCCATGTATGTGTCACCATCTGTGATCCATCAAATTTTGATGTGACTTTGCTTTCAATCTCAGGACTTGCAAGTCAATATAATGCCCTTGCACAATCAAGAAAAACAAATTTCAATGTCTGATCAGACTTGCATCATGACGTTCAATGCAGTAGTTCTTCTTACTGAACTGTGATTTGAACTCTTTTTTCCACTGCCTCGGTATTTCTAAGAGTTTCCACCCACTAATTCTCATGTGTCGATTTGATTCGATTGCATATCTCGTGAACTCCATGATCTAATCAATCAACTACACTAAGAAAGTTCAAGGGAAAAATTCTAGGGGATTAGGTTAAAATCGGAGCTCAGTGGAAGATTTCACATCTTTGCATGATCCACTCATCAAGATTTCACATTTGTTCATCAACACATCAAGATTTCACATCTGTGCATCCACTTATCATTCTCAAGAAAAGTAGTAGGACTCCAAAATTACCATAGGACCACCCAAACATTATCTGTGACAAATGGGCACAACACCTTCCAAACATTATCTACTTCACAATCAGTGATTTTATTGATAGGCAAGGATATTGTGTTTCTAGATTCATTATAGAGTATAGCAGCTTAATGGATTTTGACCCCTAGGTAATAGGTCTATTTTTATATGAGGATTTTTGAAAGATGATATTTTGGCTTGTGTTGAAACTTGAGATTAGTTATTATAGAGTTATAATATATCTTGAAGGCTTTTGGTTTGTTTAGAGGATTTTTTTGAAGATGATATTTTTGCATGGTGAAATATTTGAGTTTTCATAATTCTTCTTTTGCCTTAAGATACTTTTTAACGTAAATGGCAAGGCCACAGTGTGACACACCCCTTGTTTTATTTTATGGCAAATTACAATTTTGCAATTTCTTTGGTGAAAAATTTCCGTGAAGATCTGTCTTATCAGCGCTCTTCCAGCAAAGATTCGGCACTTTGACGAAATTAAAAACATGACATAAATATGTAAAACACGCTTACTAGAGATTCCAAACTTTACTATTGGCAGTACTGTGAATAATTTGAGTTTAGGTGGCTTGATCCGCAGTGTTTCAGCAAGGGGTTTTCCAATTAAATAGCTATTGGGATCAAATTACCCAAGCTGACATTTAATATTCTTTAAATAATATACATTGACATTAGGTTTTGTGGATTCAGTGTCCACAGTAGATCTCCTGGAAAGAAAACTTTGCAAATTGCCTGTTTCAAGTTTTAACCAGTGTGGGGTTGGTACCTGTGTTGGCCGGTTTCAGCTTTTGACCGTAACCTTGGGTTCTGGTTAGGGGATATTCTTTGTGTAAGGAGGACCTTTGGTTCCGGTTTCAAAGTTGTTTTTTCAGAAAATGAAACTGTTGGTTTAGGTTTTCAATTTTTTTTAAATTCACGCCAGGGTTTTGTAATAGATAGAAACCTAGGGTTCTGGGTCCAGAGCAGGGCCAGATATTGTAACTCTTGAATCAATCCTTTGTGCAGTTTATTTCATGCTTATTTTCCCATATGGCTTTACCTAACACAAACAAGAAATTCCAAATTTTCTTAATTTTCTGAACCATCTCATATTGCATAGCTAAAAAAGATGGGAAGAAAATATATATTGTTGCACTGCATGCTTGAAGCTAATTTTACAAAGCCACCCAAATGAAAAAGGTGAGAAAAAAATTTGAAATCTATCTAAAAAATATTGTTTGCTGCTACTTAGGAGCTTACAATATATTTTCCAAGTAGTTGTCATATATCACTCTTGTAAGTCAGATATGTGCACTCCAATGAAGAATGGAAGCACCCTTGCTCCAATTGACCTTTTAACACAAAGCTTGTGACCTGAACCTGCCAAATTACACACGAAAGTCAATAACTTCATTACACAAAGTAGTGGGCAATTGAAAGAAGTGGTGGAAAGGAAGGACACATTCAAGCATGTGTTGATAATAATAAAAAGTCCTAGAATCAACCAACAGTCAAAGACCCTAATTAAAATAATCCTAGAGCAAGCCAACAAACAAAAGATGCATGCAACAAGGCAAGCCAACAAAAAACTTATCATCAATTCTTTATTTTTAAAACATCTTCACAACAAACCAACCGTGACCTTCACAATAACAAAGATTGAACATACGTGGAGGGTTATCTTGTAAAATTGATTGAGATTGACCCTAAACATCATCATAAAAAAATCCTTCTTCAATCATGACCTCATTCTTGTCAATCAAGTCTTTTTCAGGAGTCAAGAAATCAATCATAAAAGAGTCTATGTCTCCCACACACCCTTCATGAACATCATTCAGCCAAGTTTTGGTAATCAACACCAAACATTGTAAGTTTTCACTTCCAAGTCAAGATCCACAAAGGGTAGTGATTACACTTGCAATGTTAAAAATTTGTGTTGTCTCAATTTGAGACTCAACTATACCCAACACTTGGCGTGCCAAAATGCCACATTAGAAAATTGACATTCATGTCCGGCCCACCATTTGAGAGGATGATCACATTCACTAGGATTGTTGCCCCAACAATGAAAGAGCTACAATTCATTCCTCAAAGTGGAAGAACTTGCATGTTCATTAAAATTTGTTCGCCGAAAAAATCATCCTCCTCAAAAGTGGTTACTTCAACAATTGGTGTAGCCATCAAATTTAGGTGGAAAGGTGAAAACATTCTATGCAATTCCGTTTTAGGTGTCACACTCGGAGTTTCTCCTACATCTCTTTGAAACTTAAATATAAAACGTTAATATTTTCATTGAAATATCAAAAAAAGAATTCACATATGTTATGCTAATAGAGCTAACATTTTAAAAATGCAAAAAAACACATCAAAATTCTAAACATTTAATGAGTAATGGACTTTTGAATCTTGGCAACAAATTTTATCACACCTTGCAAAACTCATGGATATGGACTTTTATCTTATAATGTGTTAGTCTTATGTGTTTAAAACTTTGGGATATTAAATGGATTATGATTAAAAACCTAAAGATCCATTGAATGAATGGAATGTGGTTTTAATTTATTATGTTATGGACTTTTCAAAATCCCACAAATTATAATTATTTTAAAAGCCCTTTTAAGCATTTAAAAATTAAATTTAAAAAAATTGTGATATTTTTTATATTTCTTATAACATCATGATTCGAAATTAGAAATGGAAAAAAATTGTATTTTCAATATAATTTAAATATTCATATTTCAAGCTAGTTTTCAACTACACTAGAAAAGGACTTTGAAAAAGGTCTCTAATATGTTCAAACTTAGCCACCCTAGTGTGCTTTCACTCGAAAGTAAACTTGTATGAGTAAAGGCAAAACCATTTTTTCATCATATTCTTTCATAATACCATGTGCCATTTCATAATTCCCCACAAACTCTCACAACCTTCATGCCCTTGAATTTTGGATTTTGCATCATGGCTAACATATTGTAAACCTTGGTAGAAAAAAAAGATGTAGCAAATGCAAGGATGCTGATAAAATAGAAACAATCTGGCTCAACACCCCAAGCTTGAAACATATCAATTCTAATTGAAAATCATTTTGAATGAAGCTTAACTAATTTTTTGCTTGGATCACACATGCTCCAGCTTTCATGGCAATGTTCAAAGAAAAGACATAATTCAATGCATCTTATAAAAGCCAATAATATTGATTTTGATTTATCACACATTGCTGAACCATGTGCATCAAAGTTTTGTTGATGGGTGCAATCACAATGAAATGAGCCAACAATGACAAAAGATTCAAGGATTATTATTTTTTTGTGGTCATCTTCATTCGTTCATAGAATGGACTTTTTGGGTGAAATATTTTGTAATATGTTATTAAAAATACATATAATTTCCTCAATACATCACTTTTTTGTATTAAATTTTGATGAAGAATTAAGGATTTTCTAAAATTGCATAGATTCTACCAAATTTTGCATTTCATTTTGAAAAATTATCCTAATTTCAAATTGTATGAAAATATGCTAATTATTTCAAATTTTTTTCGTGTATCATAAAATACAACTTTGTTTTAGATGTCATGTACATTAGACCTCATTTACATGTGGTAAAGAATTTTTGAAATTTTGTTCAATAGATTTTTAACTTTAATTTTTTTCAAATTCCATAATTTTCAATTTGTGAATGTTTTTTGAGTGTGGGTAATCATTTAACATCATCTCAAATTGTTTCTCATCAAAATTCCATTATTAAGAGAACCTGTAATTTAGTAATTTACAAAATTGACTACTTTTCATGTAATTGTTGTTCAAGTTTAGCTTAGGTCCTTTATTAAAACCAAAACCTAAAATAAATTTTTTTGAATTTCTATTTTGAATTCCTCAACACTCATATTAGTTTTTTAACACAACTTCTTATTATTAACATGGCATTAAAGTGGCACCACCAAAGTATGGGTGAAAACACGATCAAGTACATAATAAAAATGATTATGAATAGTTGCGATCATGTTTTTAAAAATGAATGCAAGAAAATAGAATTGAAACCTTTTCAATCATTGTTAAACTATTATGGTGCACAATATTGAGTTTATAGTATGTTGTATATAGAGTTTGGAAAACTTTAGTGTACTAAAAGTAGGTAAAAAATGTTTCTAAAATTGATTGGTGGAATTATGTTTTAAAATACTTTTACACTAAAAGATTGATATATTATTACTTTTACCTTGGAAGTTGAAAATGAATGAATAAATTTTAGATGGCCATTAACCAAGAAAGTAAAAAAATCAATATTTCATCTACTTGAAACCTACTTTGTTTCTTTGGATGACCTAGAAAGTTTACGAAATTCTACTTGCATTTTTAAAAAATCTACTTAGATCTATTTTTTAAACATGTGATTCTTCAATATCATTGACATAAATTCCAAAAATATGTTTGTATTGATCATTAAAATAAATAATATTTAAAACATTAATATGTTAAGGTTTGATTTATGGTTACTTTACATTTTTCTTGACAAGGATCATGAAATGTATACTTGATCATGCTTTTACCTGTATATTAAAAAAAATTATAGTTTTGAAAAAAATTGAATAGTTGTTCAACATGGTTTTTGGTTCATTTGATTGTGATTGCACCTTGATTATTTTTGTTATTACCCAAGTGTGGTTAAAGGGCATTCGTGAAAATAAATGTGATGCCACTTGGTGTCCATAACAAATGGAAATGGCATCCTAATATTGAAAAGTCTCTTGGAATAATATCACACATGATGCAAATTCCGTTTTCACTAGTATTTTGAGAATCCTAAGCAAAATACCTATAAAATGGCAAGAATCTTTCCATTCCTACAAGCCTTCTGCAAATTTTTTCCTCCAAGTGATGGTTTGTTGCAAGGTAACTTGGGCTTGCTTCAAGCTCACCTCTATCATGCCTACACAAACTTCAATTTCATTTGTGGCATATTGTGTTGCCTTTGACATGGCATGCCCAAAACAAGATCCAATGAAAGAAGAAACCAACTTCAAAATGGAACAACTAACAACTAAAGTTAAAGCATACAAGGTTGTTGCCTTCATCCTTGACATAGGTTATTACCTTATCTAACAAACCAAATGAGCCCAACAATGACTTCACATGTTTAGCCATATTAACATGTACAATATTATGAACTTCAAACAAACCCGTTATTATATGAATAAGCTACCATGCAGAATCAATAAAACTAATCATTATTGCAAAAATATTGTAATTTGCATGAGACATCCAAAGGTCAAAAGATGTGGTGCAAGTGATACAATGAGTCAAAGCTAGAAAAACATGATTTAAATCCATTGTTTTTGACATGATACAAGGAAGAATTATTTTACTAGGTGGTGACGAGATTGGAAAACCACCTTAGGGTTTTGATGCATCATTAACCACTTAAGCCAAGGATTTTCAACTGATGACAAAAGGTGATAACCTTTAGTAATGTACAAACATAGATCTTCTAGGAAAACATGTTGATTTGGGTCACTTTTCTGGTATGGTATTGTAGTTCCAAAAAAACTTGTAATTTGGGATGGAGGTGCAACTTTCCTTTTCCTATGTTATTGTTTGTTTTCAATCGCTTCAAGACCTTTCTTTTTTTGTTCCAAATACAACACCCACTTGTTATATTCATCAGCATGATCACATTTCACATGTTTACTCAAGGTAGTTGTACCATTGTCCTTGTTGTAAGTAAAAAGCCTTTTGGAATTTCTAACCACATTGGCAAAATCTGCATTAGTGTGTTTGGGGTGGCACAAAATACATCACAACTATTGTGGGTTGTAGTTCATTACTACAAAATGTGGGTGTAGTTCATTAATCCCCATTCAATAGACTAGTGAATTCATTACTTTCCCACTAGGTCCCATTCATTACGACAAGTGAATTCACTAAAAATACAATGAAATCATTAGGCATACAAGGACACCTTTTGTTGTACTATAGGTAGTAGCCTTGTCACCATTATGCACAACATAAAAGCCCCAAAATGTTATTATGTGGTGATGCAGATGCCATGTAATGTGATTAATTTAAAGTAATATATGATAAAGTAATGACCATGTTGCATCTTGTTGATGGCTAGATGTTTGGTTTGATCCTCCTTCAATAGAAAAAGCAAAGTCAAGTTCCTCGACGTAGATGTTGTCCAAAAAAGATATGGGATGGCCGACATTTGTTGAAGCCATATATAAAAACTAAAAACACTAGTAGCAAGAATGTAAATTAGATAAATACATTTTGTAGAAATGAAGAAGAAAAAAATTAAAGACTTGCTAGACAATAAATAAAAAGCCTTATTATTTGATAATTTCTTTTTAATTTAAGTAAATAAGAGATAATATAATCTTTGCTCCAAGGAATGGGATTATTGGAGGTCGTTTTCTTCACAACATTCAAATGAAAAAAATTATAGAACCCACTAGTCTAATTGATATTACATTCCTCACATTTGATTTTTTGGTCCCAACTTAGACAATGATCACAAGTAAATGAATGGCCATTGACACTCACCAAATTACTCACTTATTCAAGTTCTAATAGTCCTAGGATTTTTTGATAGGTATAAAATAAAAAGTTATCACATACATACAAAGAAGGCAAAACAAAAAACTTACCATGAAAATTTTCCATAACAATTGTTACATCTAGCCTTCATAGCAACCCCTTTGAACCCAAAATCAAAAATCTTGTTTCATTTCACAAATATAGGTAATATATATTTTTAAAACCTTCCATAAGCTTTTTTTCACTTAAATTTTTTTAGCTGACAAGTCTTCCCACGTAATAAAACACACACAATTTTGTACAATAAGAATAAGACAAAAGAATAAATTTAAGGTCAATAGAAAGACCTAGGAAAAAACAAAAACAAAAATAGTGGATTTTTGTCAAGTTTTTTTTCAACCATGTGAATAAAAAAAAGATGAATAAAAAGAAGAAGAAAAAGGTTAATAAGGAGGAGATTTAAGATATTTAAAAAATAACATAAAACAAATGGGAACTATACATTTTTTTAGCAACTATGGCAACAAAATAAATAAGATTCCAAGAAGAAGGAAACCAAAGTGAAGGAGGAAAAGAAGGATAAAGATATGTAGAAACAAAAATAATAATGGATTCTTTTTGTTTTGCACTCATGAAAGTAAGGCCAAGATGAATAAGACAAAGGAAAAAAAGACTAAGTAGAAGAAGGAGAAAAAAAGGAAAGAAAGAAAAAAGGCCATAAGGAAACCAAAGCAAAAGAGACTTGGAAAGCACAAAAGGCAAAGTTGACTTGATGAAGAAAAACCTTGAAAGTGACAAAGACATGACATTTATTAAGCAGAAGAAATGTGGATCATCATGTGGGTAATTGCAAAACTATGAATTTTGTGCAATGAAATTCCAAAGCTCCTAGGATGCCGCTATCAAAGCACAATGGAGCTCACAAAATATGACCATGTAACAATAAAACCATGCATGCTCATGAAGTTTTACTTGACCTAAAACCAGAATCAAATAATGTTAAAACAAATTCATCGAATTGGTTTTTCCTATTTTTTCCAAATCCTAAAACCGTCGATCCAGTTCAATGCTAGTTCTTCTTTTCACTATGAATTGTTAATCCGGTTTTTATTTAATTTTTTGATTTTGTGGAACTTCCGATGAGGTTGACCTTGTAACTAAATCAGAATTGGAATCAAAACTGGCCAACATTAGTAAAAACATAGTCAAAGGAACCACCTAAGTGAGTGGACACTCTTTAAAACTATAGTTGTGTATGTTTGAAAGATCACAAGTGAATCATAATGGTTTAGACTTTCATAAAATTTTTGGAATATATTCTATTAATTGCAAAGTTTACATGCTTGAAACTTGACCCAAATCAAAAAAAAAATTGCATGTTCAAAACATTCAGGGCTTGAAAATGGATAATTTCTATTTTTTTCAAATCCTTTTTTTTTTTTTACCAAATGTACACCATTCCTTTTGAAAATCGGAGAAGATTTTAACATTGATACTTGAACTGTTGAAAATCATTTTTATAACTGATTTAAACACATTTGGTTCAAAAGTGTTTTTGACCTTGAAAATTATGGATTTTGAAAATGTGTTTTTAACAAAAGTTGTTTATGTTTATGTGATAGAGGGCATGAATACATAATATACATGATATAAAATCAATTTGTGGTCAAAATGTATTTATACCTAAAATGCAATGTTAAAAGGCTAAGTACCTAAAATACAAAATTTTAAATTATAAACCAACACAAAAACAACACATGTCACATATAGTCCTTGGAAGAGGATTTTCACCTTGGTGCCCCTAGCTCTTTTGACCGTGTTTTCACCCTTAAATATAGTTAGTTAATCATACCTAAGTCAACAATAGGAGTTAATTATAATAATTAATACTTTTATTAGTTATTGGTTAAATTAGCCTAGGTATGTAAGTAGCTTACCCTAATTTAAATACATGGGCTATCTATAGGTTACTTAGACCACCTACATACCATACCTAAGTTACCAGAGGGCTTTAAGTAGGTAGGTGATTTATTTTTTATATAAATTGTTTAGCCTAAGTATGTACATGGATTATATTAACATAGGTAGGTAGCCTATGGCCATAGGTAGTTTAACCTAGATAGTAAGGTAGTTAAAAAGGTAAGAATTAAACACATAATTAGTTCAATACAAATTAACCTAAGTAGGTAGGCTACCTTAGTTATTTATTTAAATAAACATATACTAAATGAAACTATATATTGATCTTAGTAGGTATTTTAGCCTATGTTAACGACCTGCACATGTGTGGTTTGAATGCTTTTTAATATTAAGTTCCAAAAAAAAGGTTCAAATACATGATATTGGATTAAGTTTATTATTATGATTCATGTGCAAAATCACAATATTTAAAATCATTCACAATTGGTTGATGATAATAAGTTATTCCAATTTTTATTTTTTTGGCGGTTACATTTGGAAATTTTTAAGTTATATATTAAAAATATTTTTTAAAAAAATTATCAAAATATTATTCCTTAATGCATGCATTTAACTAACAAATTCTTTTCATATATTTTTTTTCAATTTCTTGATGTGTCCATACTTTTTATTATTTGATCAAACAAGGTTTTGAAATTAAATCATGTCCCTTAATCATGTACTTGTGAGCTTCATGACATGATATACTCATATAGTCATAAACATAATTAAGTCATGCTACATGACTAAAATTTAATCATAGTTACAAACTATTTAAGTCATGAATGTTATTGTTTGGCATAGCGTACATATTCAAAGGCAAGCAATTTAGACAAAATTTCATTATGAGATATGAATTAACAGTTAAAAAATGGTGATGGAACCCAAGCTTGTCCATGATAAGTAGTCCTTTTAACAAATGAACTGAATGTCATAGTTTCTTTTTAAGCTTGTGTGGGTTTAAATTTGTGCACATCTAATTGTCATTTACTTATTATAGATGGCCAAAACTCCCATGTTATGATATAGATGTGCACAAAGTAAACAATGGTGCCTAGATTTGATTACCTTCCTATCACACAAGCCATGCATTGCAACCTTTTGATGTTGTGTGCTTTAATCCATTCAAAATTGCATTTAGAACTTATACAAACATGTGGACATTGGTTAACAAAGGGGACAATGTTAGAAAGGAAGATTTGCCATAATCTGCGTCTTTGGCTACCATAAAACACTAAATCAAATGAACATTTGTAAAGCTTGATTATTAAAATTTGACCATTTAATCATTGTTATGATAAGCAAGATGCAACCTAATGAAAAGTTTGTGAATATTGATTAAACTAGGCTTTCAAGTCCTATGGATTTTCAGGTTGAAAAGGCAATCAACAAGAATATGACTACCATTCAAAGCAATGTCTACCGTTATTATGTTTGAATATTGACAAGCAATGTGAAGAATTCTAAGAAGGGAACACCTAGGGCCAAGAGATAAACCAATTTTGATGACCTTAAAAAAAGGGGCACATTATCGTAGTACCTTTTTAGGTTCGACATCTTGATGCCGAATAATTATTTTATTTTCAAAAATTGATTTTGGTGCAATTTTTTTTGGTGAATTTTTGGCAAATTTTCATTTAATTTTAAAATATCCACATGTTATTCATCACTAATGTTCTATGCAAATGTTTTGCTTCATGGCACAAGTTTTGATCCCATCTCCTCCCTTACAAGAAATATGGCACTAACCATTGGCATACCATCACACACTAAAAAACAAGGATTATTTTTTGCATTTATTGCATACACAAAGTCAAAAACGGAAAAAAAAAAAAAACCTAGCAATAGAACAACATAATTTTGTGCAGGGTTATATTATCAAGCCCATAAAAGGTGTTAAACAAAACTTGTTAGGGGGTGATTAGTGGTAAAGGAGATTTTAAAAAATAACTTAATAATCCTATGAAATTTCGACTTCAATAACTAATAATTTAAAAAAAATTCAGTAGGAAGGGATTTTAATTTTTTAAATCTTGGCATTTCAAAAATAATAGAATTTCTATTCAAGGAAGCAACAACTAAAAAGGAACAAAAGAAAGACTCAATGATTATGTCAAAAAAAGTTTGAGAACTATCAAAAAGATTGAAAAATGTTTTTTTAAAATTTTGCCAAAAAAACATTGCCTAGAATTAATAAGGTTTTTCAGACATATTGAATACAATCAAAATGGAAAATTCCAAATTGACTTGTCCAAAATTATTACTATTTTGGGGTGTAATATTTTATTATTTTCTAAGGGTGTGCATGTTTGAGTGTATCTCACCTCAAACTTTTGAAAGAATTTCATAATTTTTTTGCATATTATGTTAAAACATAACTAAAAAAGATATTAGAAAAAAAATTATTTCATTTCGTTTTATAAAGTGAGAGATTGGAATATATTTGTGAAAACAAATGTAGTCCAAAACCTGTGTATTCAAAAACACAAATATATTCCAAAAATAATTTAAATAATTTTAAATCTTTCTAAAAAGTTAAAGATATGTTGAACCATGTCATTTCAAATAGTTAGAGCCATGTTTGGATATCATGTGATTAATTTGAAAATTTTCATTTCAAAAAATGAGTTTTTTTAACAAAGATGTCATAAATGTGTGACAAATTGAAATTTTGATAAATAATTACATTCACATGGAAGAGAACAAGCATAACTAGATGGGCCATTTTTAAAATTCTATTAAAAGTGATTGTTTTAATGACTAATGAAACCTTAAAGTTAATGTAGTCAAAATGAAACACTAGCCTTATTATATGAATGTATATTACAAAATACTCATGGATATTTCAATTAGATAATAAAATTTATTTTTATTTTAAAAATAATATTTCATAACATTAATTGTGCAAAAATAACAATTGTAGGGCCCAAAAATTAAAATTGATACCCAAAATTAAATGTACCATACTTTTGGAACAATTATATTACATGTACGATAATAATAAACTCAAAAGTGTTCCAAAGAGGGTCATCGTAATATGCTTTCACCTTATTAAATAATTTTAAATTACCTACTTAACATAGTTACCTAGCCTACTAAATAATCTTAGGCTATTGACTTAACACAATCCCCTATTCTACTAGCTATGCCATGTTTTATATAACCTAGTCCTAATCAATAATAGATAATTGTGTTAGGCTAGATTAATAACCTAGGCTTAATTAGTAAGGTAGCTAGCTATGTTAGCTAGGTAGCCTTGACTTAAGTTTAATTACTATGAAATAAATATGTTTGATTTGATTAAACCCTAACATCATGACAAACTTTTTTCAAGTTTGTCACTTTTGATTGGATGTCTAGATTTACATTTGGTCAAAAATGTCATTTTAGTCAAATTTATTAATAAAATGTGACATATTTTTCATGCCAAATAAAGTTTGGACATCATCTTTAATCAATGCGAACACATTAATCAAATTGAACTTTCTTAATAGTGCATGGCTTTGAGCTTTACCCTACACATAAAGATCCATTAGAAATTTTGTAGTGTATTTGGACAATATACCTTTAAATACATAATTTTTCCACTGGTAGCAAAGTAGGCTTTATGATTTTATTGTTACATCTTTGAAAAATTCACCTAATAGTGTTAAGGAATTTTTGTGGTGAACTTGGGCCTTTGGTTGAAGGCATTACCAAAATTGGGTTTGAATTCAACTATTGCCTTGTGTGGGCCTTTATTTTGGTAATGCCCTTGATGGAAGGCTTTACCTTCCTTACACATAGGTCTACCTCTTGTGAATACCTTCAATAGAACAACAATTAAACTAGGAAATCTAACTATGAAGGAAGGTAGTTTGTTTGTTAAATTGAGATGTCCCGGAGCATAACAACTCTTGCTATGCTCGTGGTACTATTTGAAAGCCTTTACTGAGTAATGTGTGCATTGAGTTGATTTCATAATGTTTCAACATATGGTGAAAAATTTATTGAATATTGAATAATTGTTTTCTATAAATTAATTTAAATCAGAACTAAAAATTATAAAGAAATTTGGGTGTGCTCTTGTATTGTTGGAAAGCTCTCAAGAGTAGGATTTTATCAAGGTGATGGAAACTTTTAGACCTAAGGTGCAGAAAATGTTGAATTTGGAGTAGTTTTTGTCATTGAAAATTCAATTAAATTACAAAAAATGGTTTTGGCAGGAAAATATTACTTAGGAAACCAGTTCACACTTTGGCCAACTGAGCACAGCACAGGCCACACGAGTGTTCCAAAAACAATGAACTCACAGTTAGTTTACAGGAACAAATGGAGAACATTCATCAAAAACAAGAGGACCAGATGAAAAACTACGTCGTTTCCATAGTCTGTCCATTACAGCCAGAAGTGCCAACAAACGCGCTTCAATCTGTGCTTGAAATTAGGGTTTGGTGTTTTCCGAGAATCTATTTGTTGAAAAACCATCTACGTCTTGCCAACCAAGCTAGTAGCCTTGACGGCGAGAAGAAGAATAAATTTTGGTTCACAATTATCGGGGGGAGGGAGAGAGAGAGAGAGAGAGGCATCTTTCTGTCTTCTTCAGTCTTCGTCCTGCTGGTTTTGTTAGGGTTGGATCGTTGTCACTTTGATCGGATTTTTAGCTGGAGCTTGGTCGGCAAATGTGAGGAATAGGAATGGGTAGGCGACAGTTTTTGGAACGTGAGCGAGTGCGAGAGTTGCCCGTCTTCTGTTTCGTCCTTCCCTAGCCTCCAATGTACGTACGGCTCGCGAGCAGGCTGGGAACTGTAGCCATGGTTGCTGCTGCTCCTGCTGCTGCTGCTACATTGCCTCGGCCGTCTCCTCCTTTTTTCTCAGTCTCCAATTCCATACGGAGGAGCTTGTGTGTCGCTTCGAGAATTGCACCGTGCTTACGTACCACCCTGTCAATCTCACTTGTCAATCCTGCACAAGATATAAGCAGGCAAAGTCTCAGGGGCTTGTACCTTCCACAGCGACTCAGGTAATGAGAGAGAGAGAGAGAGAGAGAGAGAGAGAACATTGGTTGTAAGTTCTTTACAAAGTCTGGAGGAATTCTGGGTTTGGTATCAGAGCCTGGTGTTAAACCCCAGAGGTGAACCCGGTGTGAATCCTTAAACCCTGCACTAAACCCTATGTCTCCAATGCTAAGAACCCTAAGACACCAATTTTTTTTTCTGGTTCAATGTTATGGGTTTTTGGAATCCCTTTTTCCCCTTTACCAGTACAGGGAAAGCTGGATTAGGCTGCATTGAGATTGCCTTACACTGGATCAATTTGAGATTCTTCCTTCAAATCTTAAATTGAAGAATCCAAGTTTATTTTCTTTGTGTTCACTCAAGAGCCAATTGCAGTCAGTACATTGTAAAGCAATTCCACAAAGGTAGTTGCAGTATTTATTAACAGAATGTCTTGTGTTCTACATCACTGTTATATTCTTAGGTCAGGCCTTTGGAATATGTTCCGTTATCATATGTGGACCTTAACCTCAAGAAAGTAAGTTGTACAAAGTTAACCATAAACTGTGGAAAAGGTCATTTCATAGTTTGAAACAAAAATGGTGACCCAAGTTTTGAATCTCCTCAACTCCACTTCTGCATGAAATTTCAGTCATGAGTTGATTTTTAAGTTATTAAGGATTTTGTCCAGGATTCTGAATAGTTTGAGTGTGAGTTAAACTTGCAGTATGTGAGCATTCAGGAAGCATAAACTTAGGTTTTCATGTTGGTGCATTGAGGTGGCAATAGTCATGGGTATGAGTTACATGCTGACCAGGAAAATAAATGTGAACAGGGTGGTGGAAAGGCTGACAACATGCCAGGCTGCTGAATCGAAGCAAGCAGAAGTTGTGCTGAGGAAGGGAGTCCTCTTTGAGTTCACTAAAGAATCTGGCAAGAGCTTGCTTGCCGTTGTCCAGAGGGCTGAAGGGAAGAAAACCTGGATTGCCATGGATCAGGTGGGACTGGTCTCTCTCTTATTCTGCAGAGAAATGATTGAAATTGATATAAGAAGCTCTAGAACAGCTGTTTGGAAGCTCTAAGTGCTAAAGGAATGGGACAAACATTTAGAGGAATTTCAGTGGTCACAAGTCAGTTTGAAATCTGGCTCTCATCATTTGTCAACCTCTTCTTGGTTCTGGTCTAGGTATGCAATCTTGGCCATCTTGATGCTTTAGAGCGTGCTTTAGAGTGACCATTCATGCCAGTACCTTTATGAAAGGGTAAGATCTAAGGGGCTCTCATCAACCCAAAGACTTGCTTGGAAACCTTGTCAAGTTTCTCTTTTTTATTTTCTTTCTCGTAAAAGGAGTCAAATTGCTATCTTGATTTGTTTTTGTGGAATGGGTTGCATCTGGATAGTTTGGGAATTTGCACTCTGTGAAGCCTCAGCAGGTTACATATGTGGTTCCAAGTGAAGAAGATTTCAGGCCAGCTGACATTGCCAGTTTTATTGAAAAATCAGAAAATCTTGAGGTATTTTTTCTGTTGTCTTACACCCAGTTCTTGTTATACAGTCTCTTGACAAGTCCAAATGAGATCAGGTGATTTGCATTTGTAAATAAAACTGTGTTTGCTCTTGGATTGAACATCTATTAGGAGTTAGGAGTATACAGGATAGAAATGACAAAACTGATCGACTCTTTATACCATTGCTTGTGGAACTGATGGAATTCTAATGCTCTTTCTAGGATGCATCACTTCTTGAGTTTGCATGGGAGGAGCTTCAGGAATCAAGCAAGGATCTAAATATTGCTGAGCTTGCCAAAGTGAGAGTTCTTACTCAAAATTTTGCACCTTGTACAGAATGTTAGCTCAACATCCTGTCTGAAGTATTTGAGTAGAGTGTGATGAATCTATGAAGTTTTAGCTATGTTCTATGCTCTAAATCACATTAGCAACAAGCTTATTTGGCCAGGCCTGAGAAATGCATTTGTTGTGGGGTTGATTATAGATGTTATATGGAGATGGTGCATTGCAGTGCTACACCGCACACCGCTTACTTGCCTCCCAACAAGTTTTTTTCCGCTGCAAACAGAAGGGACCTCCACGGGTTTATGAACCTAGGACATCTTCACAGGTATCTGTAGACTTTCTTTCTTTTTGACTTTTCAGCTCAAATTGGGATTACATGGCTGGAAAAGTGTTAAAATTTGCAAACTGCCCTAGGGCTTTTGTTCCCTGCTCTGGGAGGATTCAGTGGCTTTCTCCTGACGTGTTTCCTTGGCCAGGAAGGTTTGGAGTGACCTGTGCCAGCATTTTCTGTTCTTCACTAGCATCTGCAGCCCAACCCAATAAGTTCTGTGTAGTTAAAACTTAGCATTATGGGGCATGGGTTCAAGGTGAATGATCTACAACAACGGCAAATGGTGGAGGAAGCTGCCCGACAGGAAGTTCTGTCATATGTCAGAGAGGTGCGGTTAGCATGTGAACAACCATTGGATGCAAAACCTCCACCAAGCTTCTGGGAATCGAATGAGAAACTCCACATGTTCACAGAATCTTTGAAATTATATGCTTTGGAACTTTGTAGGCAACCATTACAGAAGAAGGGTGCTGAAGAGGTCCGCTCTGACTGATTACCCTGTGTTTCAACATCAGTTTTGGAGAGTTTTGTAATTCTACAATGATGACATGATTACTTGGTATAAGAGCTTTAGTCTGAACAGAAGTTTTGATTATTATATGTAACCCACAAAAGTTCACATCAACAATCTATGTATCTTTGTCATCATCTTGCTCTTCTTATCCAATATGGGCTGCTGGGGCACATTGTTTGCTGAAATATCTTGGCAAGTGGGGTCAAGTCTTGAGATTTTGGTGGTCATGTATGCATGGATCTCATTTTCATAGATTTTTAGGTATTGGAGACCTTGGGACTCCCCAAGAAACCTGGGGTGGCTGTCGACTTATTGATCAAGATTGGAGTATTTCCAGTACATGTAAACTTGGAGCTACTAAGATCAGATATCCCAGTACAATTTTCTACCAACATTCTTTTGTCTGCTGATCAAATCCAACAGAGCCCATGTCCAGATGCAAATCAGGTACACAATTGAGCACGCCCTGAGACCCCACATGACTTTATTGATTTCAAGATGAGCTATTGTTTGTCTGGAAAGTAGACTGCAATAGCCTTTAGTGACTACAACACAATGTTGCTGAACTGATGGAAGATTCTACATTTGCTGAAGGTGTTTGAAAAACCAAAGTTTGTTTGTGGTTTATGCAGCAAGATCGCGTGGACCTGACTCATTTGAAAGTATACACAATTGACTCTGATGATGCAGAGGAGGTGAAGCATTCCTTCTTCTTTTTGCTTTGTGTCTTCATTTTAGCATCATTGGAATGAGAAGGACCCTAATGTAGGGATTGGTTCCAAGGAACACAACTGTTGCATGGTGATTGAGAATTTAGCACAAACAAGTATTCTGGCTGTGGTGCACACCTAGTTTGTCCTGGCATTTAGTGATGTATGATGATGGCATGTGCTGGACATTGCTAATATGTAAACAGATTGTAGGTTTTGCTCTCCGCACTTAAAAAGATGCATTGCTCCTGTGTTGAGTGTAGATAGATGATGGCCTGAGTGCTGTAAGGCTAACAGATGGACGCACAAAGGTGTGGATCCATGTGGCAGATCCTACCCGATGGGTTCCATCAGCTCATCCTCTTGACAAGTACATATTCTTCCTTTTTGGTTTTCTTTGGCATTCCAGAGTTTTCATCTTGCAGGTCCTGATTGACACTAAGAAATATCTTATAGAAGTCTCGTTGGTTCATGGGTTTCTGGCCAGGGAAGCAAAGCAGAGGTCAACATCCATCTATTTACCTACAGGGACTATTCCTATGTTCCCAATGGATTTAGCAGGAGGGAGCATGAGTTTGAGACAAGGCTACGATTGCTGTGCTGTCAGTGTTTCTGTCATCTTTCACCTTGATGGCAGGTAGGTTGATTGAATAGGGATTTACTGTGAAGAAGTATAGACAAACAATGGAGTCCACAATCAAAACCACCTTCAGTAAATATAAGCAGATGATCAAGCTGAAGTTTGCTTCTCAATCTTTGCTGTCTTCTATTGCCTTTCCAACTTTATGTAGCTGTTGATGACTGCAACAATCTTTAGTAATGCTTGCATGGAAGATCAGTCTTGCAGAAAGTGAGGTGGTATGCTCTACTATAAGGCCAACATATAGACTTTCATATGACAATGCCACAGAGCTCCTGTCAATGAATTTGAAGGAGGAGGGAGATCTCCATATGTTGGCAGAGGTTGCCAATTTGCGTCGTGAGTGGCGCAAAGGGCAGGTATATCTTCATCCCTGGTATGATTATCAGAGCTTGCAACTTTTCCTTTTACTGTGTAGTGTGATTCAAATGCAGAAGCATCTCACTATACCAATTTTGAATGGACATTTGCTAATTTGCATTGTAAAACCAGGGTGCTATTGATGTCTCAATACCTGAGCCATGTATAAAAGTGACAAATCCCCACTTGCCAGTACCTTCAATTGACTTGTCGGTGACGAACCTATCGAACCCAGCCGTTCTTTTGGTGACAGAGATGATGATAGTGTGTGGTGAAGCCATAGCCACATTTGGTGAAAGAAATTTGGTCTCCCTACCATATCGGGGCCAGACGCCACGTGAGGTTCCCATGGAAGAGCTGCAAACTATACCAGAGGGGCCCTGTCGGGCAATAGCTCTCAGGCGGTTTTTAGGGCGTGCAGGTATGAGTTTCATGAAGCCGATGTCACATGGAGGATTGGGTATTCCTGGCTATGTGCAGTTTACATCTCCAATTCGTCGCTATGGTGATCTTTTGGCACACTACCAGGTTAGTCCAAGAGCACCTCTGTATATCACAAATACATATGTTGCGTGCATTCCAAGCATAATGAACTGATGAACTGAGATTACTAGTTTCTGGCAGGCATTTGTTGATTGTTGCATTCATCCTCACGTGCATAAAGCCTTGGGATCTGGCAGGTGAAGGCAGTGTTACGAGGTGAGAAGCCACTGTTTTCAAGTGCTGATGTGGAGTCGGTGATGGCAGTGGTGAATTTGCAGACCCGTGAAGCTCGTAAGCTTCAGACATCAAGCACCCGATACTGGGCTCTTGAATATTTGCGGCGACAGCCACGGGGTACATGCTACCATGCACTGATCCTTCGCTTTCTTAAGGAGCGGGAACCACTGGTGTTAATTATAGAGGTATGGAAAATTGTCCTTCACTTTGTTTGTGTGTCAATAGACATGTGTGTACCTCTGATTAATGAAGAATGGTTTGCCAGGCTGAACTGGAATGGCAGAACTTATTGGGTGCCAAAGTTCATCAGAAAGTTTTGAGGTTGCTTCTTGAGGACCTCTTATATTTTTGTGTCAGGTTATTAGCCAAGAAAAGGGAGAACTCTGCTGGGAATATACTAAACAGTGGAAATGACTCTGTAGTTGGGAATTCAAGCAAATGCGGTGATTATGACGCGAGCAGAGTTGGGGTCAGAGATTACTGTAATGGTGGATTCTGTGCAACCCCGCAAAGATGTAGTCATTATGCGAGAGGTTCTCCCAGCATATGCACTATCTGCATTATGAACTTCTCATCATCACCTTTTTCCCATGTACCCTTTGGGTCTTATAAAAATCATGTCCATAAAGTGATGTGTTCACTTCCTGTTCATCATCCCCCTGCCAGATTTGCCACAACCTAATGAGGTTGCAATGGGGGTTTGAAAATGAAAAATCCCTATTGATTCAAATGTCTCTGAGCAGGTAAGCTAAAATCATGGATTCTCTGTTTGTTTGGAAGGTTCTGTCAGTTGGAATTGTGTGTAAGAAATGGTTGAAGGGTTGAGCAGAGATTCTGAAGTCATATCCTAATGAATCTGCATGTTCTTTCTCCATAGGTTAGGTGCAAGATCATACATTAGTTAATTTGTGTGGATTTGGAGCTCACAAATGTTTCCTTTCATACATGGTGAAGGCAGGGGAGGCTGATTTGCCTGCTCCTGTGGTGTGATTTGGAGGCCAAATCCACTGCTGCTTACAGTGCAGTGGCCCAATTCTGAAGTGTTCCTGTGAGTTCTCACATCCCCTGCTGCTAACAGAGATAATGGGCTGAGTACTGCGGATTCTGCACCCATCATCACCCTAACAGGCTCACCAGGGGTCGATTCTGGGAGCCAGAATTGTCAATATCTGATCCATTATCAAGTACATAGTACTTCTTTCTAACACATTGAAGGCTGGAATACCAAAAGTCAGGCTAAGTTAGCCTGCCAGAAATTGACTGTATGAGTCAAACATTGTTTTCTGCAGAAATGGGGTAATTTTTGGGGCCACTACTTGGGTTTCCATTATTTATTCTCTTGTTCAGAAGGTATGTGCTCACAAAAGGAAACAATGTTGTGGATTTCAAATGAATTTAAGTGAAGTTGTTAATTTACTGTCAGACAACAAGATATGGAGACATTACAATTGAAAGCCTCTAAAATTAAAGATAAAAAAAAGGGGAGAATGTTCTGTTTCAACAAGGGCAATTACATTTTCTGACAGAATCTTTTGTGTTTTAGCCAGGATTGTCCATTTTGTTATTTCCCTGTTCTTTCCGATTCTTAAAAGTTTGGAAAGAAAATGTGAAATTTTGCACATCATCCTCCACATGTTGTCCCTCTTGTTTTTTCAGCCAGTTTTTGCTCTTTTGTGTAGGTTTTGCTTAAATGATCTTGTTTCCACTCAGTAATTTAGCATTCTTGCACCTTTGGCACTTGGCAGTGATAGAGTGATCTTCTAATTGTTTTGACTATTGAGCTTGATTTTCTCTTGGAGATCCCAGTGGCTGGTGTTTTCATGAGTTGTAGAGCACCTAGTGCTTGTTCTATGACCAGATGATGGTGACCACTATTGCTACATCACAAAATTGCCAAGGGAAAACGCTGTCTCCTATATGGATAAAACTTGTTAACTTTCTGCAAATATACTCAAATCTAATATGGCTAATCTCCACCCCTTAGCCAAATAGCTAATCCTTATTCTAAATTGAACTGCAGTCCTCAGAATGGGACAGCTTCTCTTTATGATCTATTTATGCAACACCATTTTCACACTTCTCCCTCTGGTTTTCCACTGCTTGGTACCTTGTTACTTCCTTTAAGCCAGTTCATGGATAGCACTACAGGGTTGAATGGGGTAAATCCTCCTATGGTCATGGTCATGCTCTTACTGACCTCATGCAGAATAGGCTTTACTCCATTCTCTTCACTTTTTCCTTTGGTACCCACTCTTTCTTTCACATTTACTCACAGGTACACACAGACTAACACCCCCATGTTACAACTAGAGTACTGAAACCCCACTCAATCACTATCTGACCTTGTAGCCTCTTCATTTTACTTTTTCCCCCATCTTTTGTTCTTCTCTTCTTTTCCTCCTTTTTCTTGGACCTATTTTGCCTTACATGAAACTCAGTAAGTCTGACATCCTAGCAGTCCACAACCTCTCTTCTCCCCTCTGACGGCCCTTGTTTCCTCCATGGACACATTAGCCTTCTCATCAGAGTTCTAAATGCCAATCAAGTAAAGACTCCCACTAAATACTGCCAAGTTACGCCTTTCCCTTGGCAACCAATCTACTCATGCCTTCAACCTTGACCAAAAATTCTATCCTTGATGAATACTAGGACAATTTAGCATAGTCAAGCAAGCTAAAGGGAAATTTAGTACTTTATCCATGGATTGGGAGGTTGATTGACCCCAAAATCAAATTCTTCTGAGACCAATTATTTTGCATAAAATTTGTCACAAGTTTGTCTTTCCTATGTTTGCCAACTGTTGCCCAATATCTCAATAGTTCTTTCTTTAACAAATCAATTCGAGATGGAGTGTCCTTCACCAACTAACACTTGTTAATTCTAGATGGACATGATAGCCATGTTACCTTCGAAGCAATAGAGAGTAGGCGAAAGGTTTTGGGTTAGACATGATAACATTGCCATCACACACATCACATGCATTACAACCACTAAATGTGTTTTGTTTCAAACCTTTTTAGACTACATTTAAAAAAGTTAGGGATACAATTATGTTTAAAAGCAATCACATGGAACCAGACAAAATCACTTTAGTTAGAAGGGTGGATCAGGCCTTAAAGCAATCACTCGCAAAAAAAAAAATAGGTCTACAAGAATATGGCTTTTGAACCCAAAGGCAATGGATACAAGACTAGACAATTAGTAGTTTACACTGTAGTAAACTTAAACAATGCAGGGAGTGAAAAGGAATACATAATAAAAAATGAAACTGAAAATAATCCTTAATGGGGAAAAGAATATGTTGCTATAAAACTTCTTCATATAGCTGAAACAAATCAACGTTTAACATTTAAAAATCCACCTATTTATAAGCCAGAGAATGACTAACATTATTATCTAGATATGCCCCAAAGCCCTATAGTGATAAAATAGTAGCTAGTAGAAATTGATGTTGTAAACCTAAATGAGGGCAATCAGGCAATGGATATTTAGAAGCTACTACAAAAAAACTCAATTGCTTCTAATCTTGACCCAAAAATCCATGAGGGTGCATAACCTACTATTGTTGTTTTATTTACCTACAAGACACACCAAGGGGAAAGACCCATTAATTGATTATTTTAAGTCACACGTTGTGACTAGTTTTGAATACCTTGACATCCTTAGGAAAAAAACAATGGAAAAGGTTGATATTGAAGAAATCAAAATAGGCAAAAAAAAAGATAAGGAAGATAAGAAAGCTAAACAAGTAGTAGAATTAGGTTTTGCAGCAGAACGAATAGCCCAAAAAATTGTTGAGAAACGTGATAGAACACAATTCACTACAGCTTGGACTCCAACCATTGTTGCTGAAGTGAGTGATTGCTATCACCATGATTTTCAAGCATGTCTCCCAATAGATCCGTGCAAATACATGGGGGGTGAATCTAGGTTGCACAACATGGGCCTAGTAACAATCAAAGATGCAAACATGGGCTAAGCAACAATCATGAGGGTGTTGAGTAGCAGGGCTTTTACCTTCCACTAATTGAAGAATAAACAATAGGGTTGTAGCTATGGAGAGAAATGTAACAATTGTTAAGAAAAAGGTAGGAGTTGAGCAATAGTTAATAGAAAGGCAACAACAAAGTAACAACTAAATAATAGATGAAAGAAAAGGTTAGAGTGTTTGAACAATAGTTGAAAGATAAAATTTAACTGAACAATAGTTAAGAGAAAGGGTTCAATTGATAATTAAAAGGTGACAAAAGTGGGGACCATTAGGTGGTTTGAAATACATTGAACTTGGATAGAGAACCATGAGTAATAGGTAACAAAGGGTAAAATATTTGTAAGGATTGCCATGGTAAAATCAAGGTTCAAAAAAAGGTGAGAAAGCTAGTAGGAGAGGTGAGAACGACAATGAGTGCTTAATAATAACTGGTGGTTACATTATTAAAACCCTGGAAGTTCTTGTTTAGAAATGGGAAAAAGAAGAAGACAAGGAGGAAGAGTTCTTGTACAACAAAGCTACTTGTAACAAAATCAACAAAGGTCATTGAAAAAACAACAGAGTTGTGCCACACAATTGAGAATAGACTTCTAACAAAGTAGTTGCCATTGTCATGGAAGGAAGCTGTAGGTCCTAGTCTTGTTGGTTCATCGTCTCCCATCATTAGTTGGTCTACTCCCATGCATCAAACCAATGTTGCAACATCATCTTCTCTCTCACCACAAGCAACAACACAAGCAACAATAGCTGCCAAAACCCAACGACAAGAGTAGTAGGAGGAAGAAATGGCACACATTGGAACTTGAGACAATTGCAGTCTATGGGAATCAAGCTTGCTAGGAAAAGTAGCAAACCTTTAGTGCCTTTGAAAAGTTCTTCTTCTTCTACACACAAGCTCTTGGAGCAGCGTTTGACCCATCCACAATTTGCTAGAAGTATGTGAAGATGCTCAAAACTCCTTTGCACCTGAGTTGAAAAAGATGAGAGAAAGGGCACGGATCACCATTGCTAGCAGTAGTAGTAGGGAACACTCAAAAAGTTAAAGCTTAGAGAGAGGAAAAAGTTTAGGAATGTAGGAGGAAATGACTAGGAGGAATGTCACTGGCAATAGTAGGAAGTGATTTGGAGGAATGCAAAACTTCATGGGAGCGACAAAAAATTTATGCACACAGACATTTGGAAGAGGGGCGACGAATTTGGTGAATGGGACAATACTTACCCATTATCATCAATCTAGAAGCCCTAATTTGGGTGTGATCTCAGCCCTATGATCAAATATGAATGGTTACCTTATCAAAATGTTTCATTTTCATCCATTTTGATGTGAGAGTAGATAGAGTTCATTAGTGAGCAAGTGTCTGTTTGGTGCGAGGTGACTAAACAAGCCATCATGGGCTGCCATGTGGACGATCCCTTTTTTTTAATCAATTTTTACCCCCTCAAACTTTGAAGGAGTGTATCTTCGTCAATTTTGACCGGTTTTGAGCGATTTAAACGCCCATTGGTGCGCTTTCTACTTGTCTACATTTTATCTTCAGACCACAACTGGAAAGGAGGCAGATTGAGTGAGATAGAGGTTACTGAGACACTATGTGTTCAGTCACCGGCCTGTTTACCCTACTACTAGGCTTGAGATTTGGATAGAACTTCACTGCATTAGCTTTAAAGTATAAAATGAACTTCCACTCTCCTCCTCCTCCTACGATCTCCTATCCCCTACGAAGGCAGGGCCAGATGGAGATAGCTTAGTTCTTTGTTCTTATGAAAATCCCAAAAAACTACCTCCTTAAATTATCTACACCAATACTCAGTATGTGGCCCTAGAAATCTTGGATGAGGCGGAGCAGTCATATCTAGTGGATTCACTGGAACACTGCTCTGACCCTGAAAAAATGCACATATTCCTGTGCCCTGGAGAAGCCCTGGAAGAGTCTAATAGATACAGTCAAAGTCAAATCGTATTTATTGACCGATCCTATTTCTGATTGGGTACTAGATAGTTTGATTGGTCCAGCTGGGTTGCTATTGGTAATCTCTCACCTATTTGCAGTCCAACTTTCTCTTTTATTGGTGGGGTTGGAAAAAAGTAAGTGACAAAAACTGTGATGTGAGAAATTCCTTTGGACGGTCACGTATTGGAGATGCTGTTAAACCCCTAAACTGGTTGCAAGGCATGAGGCAATTCCCAGCTGGTCAACATGACTATTTGTATGGATTCCAAAATTCCCACTAGACGGTCCTCCTAGATATGTGAGCTGCACCTAGCTAGGGTTTCCACATTGAAAATTCAAAAGTTTGGGACCCCACAGAAAAGAAGAAGGGAGAAAAGAGCTTTTTTGCAAGTTGAGGTCCCAGCTTTCAAAGCTATTTAATTGTCCAAAAGTCGACAGATGACGGCCAGCACAATCAGCGCTACGTTGTCATGCATCAGGAAGACGCAGTCTTAAAAAGGTGAAGTGATGGAGGTTAGCGTCCAGTGTTCACAAGTGACATACTTGTCTGATCTGTCTTGAAGACTTTTCAAACTTCAGTTTGGAAGAGTGGTCCTGGTTGGCCATGACAAGTCGAGCATAAAATGTACATACTGTAATAACAGCTAAATTTGGAAAAATTTATTGATGTTCAGGTTACTAGGTGAACAATCACCAATGCTGCATTGTGCAAAAGAAGGACCTTGTGCATTGTGGGACATTGTTGGAAAGCCCACAGCCAGTAGTAGTAGGGTTTAGTAAGATTTGGTGCAAAAGAAATTCACATTGACCATATCTATAGAGAGTTGACCTATCTATAGATCTATCTGATCCAAAAACAGGCATTTAGATTGTGATCCAAAGTTGTGTGGTGAAAGCTCAAGAGTTCAAAAATCAACCCAGTGCTTCCAAAGCAGCACTGATCTACTGAGCTAATTTCTTGTCAATATTGTACCTACTGCTGATGTCTCATATTGATTAATTCTCAACAGCCAGAAGAAAAAGGAAAATCCTGACCAAAATTCCAGTGAACTAAACTCAAGACTTTCCTCATATAGATATCTGTCTAAACCATAGAGATTAGTGTATCCTGATTTTTGGGCCATTGGCTCAAGTGTGAACTGGTTACCCAACTAAATTTTCCTTCCAAAATCATATTTTGTGATTTAATTGAATGCCTAATTACAAAAACTACTCAAAACTCAATATTTCCCACACCTTAGGTCGAAAAAATTTCAAGTCACCTTTACTAAATCTTACCACTGGCTGAGGGCTTCCCAACAATATCAAGAGTGCACCCAAGTTCCTTTATAATTTTTAGTTTTGATTTAAATGAATTTTCCATGAAAATTTGTTTGACATTCAATAACTTTTCCATTGCAGGTCTCAACGTTATGCAACTCAGTGCACCATTCATTACTCATTAAGGACTTTCCAATGATACCAAGGGTGTGATTAAAAGTGTTGTGGTTTGGGAGATATCAACATGACCACCAAAAAAACAACAACTGTTCCTCATAGATAGATATCTTAATAAGATGATTAATAAATAAAAGATGTAGTGTATCTATTAATTATTGTGATTTTTTTTGAAATATAAAAATTGGGGCCGTTAGATCTGTTTTTTTCAAATAATTTATTATTTTGACAAAGGTCATGTTGATTATTACAATAAGAGGAATCATGTCCTTTGCAAGCAAGGAAACAATGACTAGAAGAAGTTTTCAATGCCTCTATGAATGACCATATTAATATAACTTTGAATCCCTATATATGTAAAAATAGATAGTCATAAATTAGTTGATTATGTCATTAATAGATGATAAATGAATACACAAAGTCATTATTTCATTGATTATATTTCATCCTTATGACATCCATGAGAGAGGACAAAATGATGTGGATAATGATAACTTTGCATTGTAGTGCAATTGAAAAATGACTAGAAAATGAACTAGATTTCGCAATTGTTATATGAATGCATAATTATTATCTTGTCATGACATGTATTAATGAGGACATGGCATTTTAATGCAATTATACCATGACTTCAAAAATAAACAACCTGGTATTTATTTTATGACTACAAAATGATTGTCATGTTGGTATTAAGTAGATTCTAGGTAGCTTAGTAGTCTAGGTAGGTTTATATCACTTGTAAGCACTTCTTAGTAGGCCTTGGGTAGCCTACATAGCCTTAAAGTGTAGCTTACATAATCATACTATAGGTCTTAAGTAATTCACATAACCTTATGATGACTTTTAGGTAGTTGGGTGAAATTTTTTTAAGGTGTACCACACAAGACAAAAAGGGTCTAGTCCATATTGCAATCTTTTTTTATTTTATATTTTGATCCCCATAAAACATAATGAATCAAAAGTTGTCAAAAAAATTTAAAGGATTATATTTTAGACTATTACAATTCTAGATTTCATCATAATCATCCATAAATATATATTTACATTGTAAAAAAAAACTAAGTAAAAAAAAAAGAAAAGAGTGATGTGACAAGGTTTTGGTACATTTTAAAAATTTGCACCCAACTTACATAACTTTATAGTAACCCTTAGGTAGGCCTACATGACCTTTAGGCAACCTACATAACCTTATGATAGCCCCTAGATAGGCTTACATGACTTTTAAATAGCCTACATAACCCCTAAATAATTTACATAAGCCTAGGTAGGCCTTACATAATGTACATAACCTATGGTAACCCTTAGGAGGGCCACATACTTTCTAAATAAGCTTACATAGTCCTTAGGTAGCCCTACATAACCTTAGGTAAGATTTAAAAGCCTACATAGTTCATAGATAACTTAAATAACCTTAAGTAGCCTACATAATCCCTACATAGTCCTATGTTTTTCCTAGAAAGGTGTTAAGTCACCTATGAAACCCCTAGGTAGAGTTTAGGCTATTTTAGTTTACTTAAACTTATTTGACTAAAGTAGGTTGAATAGGTTACTTAAGCAAAATAAAAAAATTGTTTATTAAATTGTGATGACATATTTTTTCGCAAGAAAAAATGTTGGTGCAATAGTTAAGAACTTGACTTTTCAAAACGTAAGTGAAAAGTTCAAGCCCTTGCATTTACAACCTAGGAAGTCATCCTAACCTACTTAGGTTATTACTTAAATAACTTACTTAGGTTTTTATTGTAGTTTGGGTTTTTAAAACTAGGGCGTTAGGAAGCCTAAGCTAAGCAACCTAACCAAGCTTTTAGGCTATGTTTAAGTAGGTGTACCTAAGCTTCCTAACTTACTTGTCAAGGTAGGTTTTAGTCATTTATTGCTTGATATGTGTATTGTAATAGTCATATTGTAGTTTTTTTTATGACACACGTAATTTAATAATCATAATTTCACTATTTATTTCATGCCATGTGTATTTTAATTGACCAAAGTGATTGCCATGTGAACCTTCATGTATGTGTATTTTGCCATGTGTGATTCAAGTTGGCTTTTGTGTTTCATGACACATGGATTTTGTGTCATGAATGATTCCACCATTATCCTTTAATATGACTATTGAATGATTTTTACCATGTCATGTCCAAAATGATTTTGTGTTTTCTACAATTGATTTGATATAATTATGGAGCCTTTAATCATATGTGTCCTTTACCACTAAAGAATGAATAATATATTTTCAAATTTCTTGTAGTGTTAGTAGTGAATTTTTTCTATTAAAGAAGGTAGATTATTAGTCTTGTTAGGCTTATTGAGATCTCCCAAACTATGGTACCCCTGGTCACATTGTGAGCACTCTTGCAAAGTCCTCAATGAATACAATGAGTGCATCAAGATGTTTTAATAATGTTTAGACTTTTAGTGCAAGAGTTATTGAATATTGAAAATTAAAACATTTTGGGAAATTGTAACAAGATGATCTTACTGTTGCTACAAAACTGTTGATAACTGGGATTTCTTGGAGCTGATTTCATAATTCTTAGACTTAAGGTCATGGGGGGAGATATTGAATTCTGATTGAAATTTTTCATTGATCAAGAAAAACTAATTAAATACTTTAATTTTTTTTTCACAATTGGTTTTTATTGTCAAGGTCTTGTTTACATTTGCGGCAATTACATAATCATGTTCACACTTGGGCCAAGTGCAAAGGCCACACATGAGTCAATATTTACATGACTAAAATATTCACATCATCCTCCCCCAAAACAAAAAAAAAAAAAACCCTCGGAGAAGTTTGAGAATTCTTTTCCGTTTTTCTCCATTTTTTTTTTTGCAATTTTAAAATTTTTGATTTAGGGAATGGGGCGATGATCCACCTGAGGAAGATTTAACCAAATTTTGCTA
>Ga0116227_10002484_pt1 | contig 41792 bp, 26 predicted proteins | sample S1TSphgellanicum_FD_89693 | JGI IMG/M metagenome (GOLD analysis project Ga0116227, IMG submission 89693) | Host-associated microbial communities from peat moss isolated from Minnesota, USA - S1T2_Fb - Sphagnum magellanicum MG | ecosystem: Host-associated > Plants > Peat moss > Unclassified... | reverse complement strand
GTCCTCACCATCTTCCTGTTGAACGGCACAAACGCCATATGCAGAGCTCACGACTCACGAGTGAAGAAGGCCGGCAACCCCTTTCTCTTTCTTTCTCAACACTTAGCAATCTACTGCTCCACCACACACAACTCCAAGTGCTGCTTTCTAGAGAACAAGAACAATGACGACGACGACGACGACAACAACATTGTGTCCATCGAGACGAGCAACTGAGAACACATTTTCAACTTCTCACGTGGCAGAGAATTGCGCTACTCCTTGTGCTCCTCTCCTGCATGACGAAGAAAACGTGAAATCGTTTTTTTTCTTTCTTTTTCTTCGAAGCTGCAAAACTGAACTGGTATATTATAAATTATTTTCTCTCTTATCTTGTTCTGAATCAGTAGCATACTAGGTGAAGAAGAAGAACCTTACAAATCCTCCAGCATCCAGACGCTAGGGTTGCAGGTTCGCAGATTTTCTTGGAATGCGAAAAGGATGCAGGGAGAGAACACCTTTGATCTTGAAACACATAGGTACATTGCAAGCGTCTTGGATCTGAGAGTTACGCGAACAAGAATACAGTCATTCGAGAGAACAAACTCTTCACTACAAATCATGCATCGGAGGTCTATAATTATTATCAAATGCAAGCAGCAATCTCCATGATGATGAAGCTCATCATCAAGGATCCAACCAAAGTTATATAATATCCAGTCCTCGACACTCCATGTCTTCAATAATGAGCAAGTCTTGCAGGAATCAATCACAAAATGGAACACAAAGAGATCATACCCGACTCCTGATCTGCGGCCGAGCAACCCAGCATGTAGAAGTTTGTTGCAATTAATTGAGCACGTCCAGGAAAGATCTGTCTTCCGTTGCAATGAGCAATTCCATAACAATCTCCGTGATGATGATGATGATGATGATGATGATGAAGCTCATCAAGGATCCAAGAAACCTTGATATGATATATAATATCCAGTCCTCTAGATTCCATGTCTTAAGCAAGACTTCTTGCAGGAATCGATCAGAATGGAAGACAGATATAGAACATGCCTGGAGATTCCTGACTTGCGGCTGGGCAACTCAGAACATGATGACATCACAATTGAAAATAGTCCAGGTACTAACTCTCTTCTAGAGACCAAAATCTTGGTATCCCGAGTGCAGCAGATACAATTAAACCCTTCTGCCACATGGTTCGTCCCATTAAGACAACAAGAAATTCAACATCAGTATTCCTTGAAGCACCTACCCACCTTTGAAGGTCACAAAGTCTAGAAGTTTTGACAAATGAATCCCTGCCCACCATAACAATTTTAAGAAATCTATAGAGCCCAACATGGATAGACTCAAAAATAGCTCAAAAATTCCCAGTGCAACAAAAATTATCAATATTAAGACTAGAATGTAAACCAATGATCTCATAGACTGGATTACAGTTCAATGGCTACAATGCTCTGCCTAATTCCATCTTCTGCATATTCAGGAAACCTGTACACCAAATCATTTCCCTGCACTCTAAGGTCTACTGGCAACATTGGAAATTTGATCGCCCTAATGTGGTATACATGAATAAAAGCAACATTAGAACTCCTCAATAGAACATATGAGGATTCTGAACGACCCCACTTCTGATAGTATTTCCCACCCACGACCATGTCACCAACGCTGAATTGTTGTCCCCAAGGACAAGTGAAAGGTTTTGAGAAAGTGAAGACTATCTTGGTGCATAGTAAGATGTAGAAGTCCACCCCTTCTATGTTTCCTTCTTTTGAGTTCACAACAAAGTTGTCCCCCAAGGAAATGCAAGAAGCAAGGTTATCACCATCAAGTCCAAATTCATCCCAGTTCTCTTCCTCAATGGCATCTTCAATGGCACCCGTACATAGCCAACATTGTTAGGAATGAGTACCTCAAGCTCCCACTGGTTGGTCGATGGCAGATTTTCATAATCTAAGAAATTAGAATCCACACAAAAACAACAAAAGCAAGTTAAGGTTTTTTTTCAGTAGCTTGTTCCCATGCATGGCACCAATAGATCATACCAAATGCACATCCCTCATCCCCTTTATGGTATAACATGTGCATTCAGAAACCCTAGCCACATCAGATGGTTTAATGTGCCAAAAGGTACGGCTAACTGTCCTCTACTCCCCTGAATATGATGATTTTGGTCATTGACTCAAACGATCCCCAAGGAATGCCACTACATGTTCTGCATTCTGGAGTTCATGAGCTTCAACATCAAGCTGAACTTGTCTAATAAACTGCTTCAAAACTGCATCTACCCCATCATGAGGACCCTTTCCATGTCCTGAGCCAAAGAAGCTCCACATACATAAGAAACCACTTGTTAGATGAGGGTATCAATTGACAAAATACGCTTTTGAATTGAGAGCTGCAAACGTCAGACCATATCTAGTGTGCCTCTGGTGTGAAGCCACTCTTCATAATATCCTCCCAATGCAAAAGTAAACAATGTTGTACCAAATAACTGTCATGGGTTTTCTCATCAGATATATAAAAATGGTACCTCATCATAGTCTTTGAATCCTCATCATCCGAAATAGCATTTGGATTCCTCTTCCAAGTTATATGCATAAGGATTGTGATATGGTAACTATGCCAATGCATAGACTGTACCTCATTCTGAATCTCAAAACTATAATTCTTGGCAAAATCAATTACTGAAACAATAGTGTCATTTGGAAAATTCTCAAGGCAATTTCTGAACTTCTAGTCTTGCCACCTTGTAATGAAATTGTGACAAACAAAATACTGCAACTTTGGCTTCAAGTACTCAATAAGCTCATTGCTCTTTGTGGACTTGTAGATCAATTTCAACTTCTTCCTTTCCTCATCTTTCTTAATTACAATGGTTTCCATACTAAAATGTTTCCAAGATATTAGGGAAGATGATGATCCATTCTCCTCAATTGGACAAATTGCTAAGTTCTCTCTCAAAGTCACAATCCTAGGTATGCCATTTTGAATGGGGGTCCTTGGGATAAACTATAGCTTCCCACAATGCAATCAACCCAGGATAAATGCCATGTGAACCCATACAACCAATACCAAAATCTTCAACAGAGGCACATACGGCCTCATAATCACATTCACATTGAGAGTCTATGTGTAATCCAAATTTTTGGCACATGTAGTTAAAACCAACTCTAACTCCTATAGTTCTACGAGATAAATGCAACAACATACATTGTGTTCCTTCATTTTCTTAACCCAAAACGAACGTAATGAATCAAACATTTGCTTATCTATAATCACAAATGGATGCGCTTTTTAAAAACGTAGAAAGAATTCCATCTGCATCACCATGCCCAAGTTTTGAGTTAGAATAATGGAACAAGATATGGACTAATTCAATTCAGCTACCAAATGCATAGGAGCAAGCACAATTACATGATGTATAACCAAAAAGAACTCTTGACAGAAAGATGAAAATAAATAATTCATATAAAGAGTCCTACTAGGATAATCAAATCACAATTCAAGTTATTGGTCCAATAAGTTATACCAAATCTAGCTTATACTAAGTGCATGCAAAAGCTTTGCAAACTTGACAAATGTACCCTCTTGCATCCTTGAACTAAAGTACATTCCACTTCAAATGTATAGTTTTAGTAAAGTCTAGATTAGAAGTATTAAATTAATTAAACTAAACATCACCCTAATCTTTGAAAATGAGGAAATCAACAAGTTCCAACGTTTATGAACATAACAATAATGACTCATCATGGTCTCAACCATTGGATTAGTGACCCATTGAAACTATACAAATGTTCCAAAAAACCCCCATGCTCTAGATCAAAAACATGGTTTCACCAACCCACCATAAACCCAAAAAATCAAAACCAACCAAATAGGAACCCCAATACTGGCCATGATTGAATCAACTTGGAAAGAGATGGATAGAAACTCAAGTAAGGTACATTCAAGATCGTACACCACTACATTTCAACTAGAAGATAATCATAAAAGCTGAACAAGTGTATACATACTCCAATGTTGTCAAATTCAACTATGTAAAACCATCTAGTAGTTCAAAATCAATGTTGCCAAACTGAAACTTGATGAGGTTATAATTGAAAGTATTTTCATTAAAAAGGTAATACCTTGAGCTTCCATCCCACCAACATAGGCATTGCCACCAATATCAATAGTGAAAGAAGCTTAAATATCCAAATCAAGGGAATTATAAGCAAATAAGAGTAGGGCCTCAATAGTCATGGACATGGTCAAGAACTGACCATCAATGTGCATTTACTTATAGAAAAATTGCTGACCATGGAAGGTTATCTTAACCATGGTCAAGTTTTGCAAGATCCCAATTCCTCCCACAAAAATTCAATATTGCCAAAAACTTGTTAGTAGTCAGATACTAATAAGTTTAATTAAACTAGGAATAGATGAACATAGAACTGAAAAATATATTCATGATAATTGAAATAAACTCACAATTGAACAAAAAGACAACCATGGAAAAATAACCAAATGAATTTCACATTGATTTTAATTTTCTGTATTGACTTATTGAATGTCACTATCCTTTCCAAATTTTACCCTTATGACTCACTGAAAGTCAATAGCATTAAGAGAGTACCCAAAATGTTTGTAGAGCATGATAGAATTACCATTATAGCTAAGTAGGTGCTAGGTTTACCTAAAGTCACATAGTTTAAAAACCAAGTAATGTTTCATTGAAATTCAAAACCAAGAGTCCTAGAATTTGAGTTCCATGTATGCAAGATCCTTGAAATACCATTACAACTAGCATGGAATATAACCGTGAAGATTGACAAAGACTCACAATGGAATGGAGTGTTATAAATCAGTTGATCCAAGTAGCCATGTCAATTTACAGTAATCAACAATACATGAGGTGTATTAGTAGCTAGTAGTCAACAAATGAAATTCTAGAATGAAGTTAACATAAGATTTGAAAACATATAAATTGATCAAGATCCCTAAGATCAAATGAACTAAACAATCATAATGCAAGTCTAGTATAAACCCAATACTGATCAAATGAAATTGAAGGAACATGGCATAATTGAAATAATATATTTACTAATGTGAGATCATGAACTAGAATTGTTATTGAGTTGGAAGACAACCATGAAAATATATCTAGCTTGAACTTCATACTAAGTTCAACACCCTATTGACCCACTGAAAGTCAATAACCTTTTCAAAATCTCTATCATATGTATAGGTTTCAATAGCATAATCATATCTAAAATCCACCAAAATAAGTTATTTAGCAACTTGGGAGAACCAACAACCACATAATCATATTAGTAGATAATCACAAAACTAGATGGATGTATACCTAAAGTCATTGAAATAATTTTATAATGATTGGAAGATTAATAATTTGAAAAATGAACTTGAACTCACAATGAATTCAAAAACCTTGATGACTCTTTAAATGTCAATATATTTTCCAAAATCTCCACCATGTGTATAGGTTGACTTAGAAGCATTATATCACCAGCCCACCATTGAAGCAAATTAGTTATTAAATCAAGAGCGCCAACACCTACATTTTTAATTGAAATTGGAAAATATCTACACAAAATTGAAAATACAACACAATAGAATATTCAAACAACTTACTCAATATCATAAAAAAAATGTCACATTTGCTGGAAGACAATCATAGAATATACATGATAATTACCAAAGTACACTTGTTTGAAAGATTCCAATAAAATACAATTAACAAGACATCTAGGCAATTATAAACATGATCAAATTATGATAGAAAAGATCAAACACAAAACTAAACAAATGTGCTATTCATTTAAAATAGAAACAAGGAAGAGAGAGATGAAAAAACAATTTAACCTCACAATCAATTCATTTTCAAAAATTGATAACCCTTTTCATAAGTGAGGAGATGAGAATTATTGGTAATTAATTTAGTGAAGGTTTCATCACATTTAGGCACAACCCTTTGAATAGGTCTAGGTTAATTCCCTTTTGATGTTTCAATCAACCTTCATAAAATGGAAATAAATTTCTATCTTTGAAAGCCATGGCTTCATCATCTTGCAATCACAAGGAAATAAATCTCCTCTTCAACAAAAATGCTAATTGTTTGGTGGTGAAAGTATTTGTATAAGGGTTTTTTTGCAATATTCACACATTTATGTCATTGAAATGCCTATCCTTGGTAATTGTAATAGTTGTAGGATTATTTAAAGCAATTTCAAGATAAGTCCCATGGTCCTCATGGGACCATTTTGGGCATTTGATTATGTTCAATTAAAGTTTTACTACGTTCCCAAATTTTCCACATGTTATTTTTTATCAGATGATTGAAACATAAATCATCTTTGATCAAAGATCCCCTTTAAAGACTTAATCCCAACGGATATAAACACAAAATGATATTACTGATAATTCCAAAGATACTACACATCATAAACTTCACAGGCCTAAGGTGCTTCTAGAGCTCTTCATGATTGAGTCCAAGTAGTGGAAGCTTTGAAATACATCAAGTAACATGTCAGTGTGGAAAATACTTGCTCATAACATTATGCTATAAGTGCAATGAAAATGGAATATAATATTTGCAAGTTTGCCATGGTGGAGTTTTGCGACCCTTCGATAGACCCCCAAGACAAAAAAATATTAATTATTGGTGAGGTGAACAATATTCATGATCCATAGGCAATTATATTTTATTACCTAAAATTCTCTAGCTTGTTGGATCAGTATTGCCAAATGCTATTATAATGCATTGGAATATTGTTTATACACATTCTCATAATCTATAATATTGACAGTTTTAGCACAAACGAAGTTATGTCCAACTCTGAACATGAAACAATTCCTTAGGCACTTGGAACATCCTTCGTAGGCACTTTTAATATGTACACAAGTCAGTGCCGTCTCAATGACTTTTTATGGTTGATTTTGCATGTTTGAAGTAAGAAAGGAAGTCAATGATGGTAAGTTAAATTGTGTAAGATATTGCCCAAATTGCAATTTGATGTGTTCAGTTATGAACAAAGCATCAACGCTGAAGGGACAACGCAAAGATTAGGAATGTGAGGGGAACAACAACAATGATGGACGCAAACCTTTTTTACACCTGCACTTCAGTCATGACCATGCATAGTTGGAGCATGGTTAGTGTGAGTAGTTAGCATGGAGCTGATGTGAATACAGGGCAATGACAATGAAGCTTGGAGCCTATGGGCGACCTAGAGCATCTTGTCTCAGCATGTCAAAGTGAATTATACATTGATATTGTGGCTTGGCAACATGTCATAATGACACATGCCACGAGTTAGCCGCTGAGAGTGATGCACAAAAGACATGTTATTTACCAATTGAACTCATCTATCACATAAAAATCTCAGCTGGCATGGTTTTGCTACCTTTGACCTATGAGTTGTGCTTCACAAATATCTATTTGTCGAGATCAAATCTGGAATCTCAATCCGATTTTGCAGAAACGGACACAAGGATTGGGAATCTTGAAGAACAATCCTACATTGTGCAAAGAATAACATGGCATAGGTGAGGAACTCAGATGTAATAACTACATATATGCTTTGGGTACCACCTTGAGGTTTCAGACTCCAGAGACAGTGATCTATAGGTTTTGTTAATGACACGTTAAGAAATATGACTTGTGAAAGAGTTCTCCATCCTGAGTGGCTAAATTTTGTGGCATAAGTTGTACTAAGTGCAACCACACCAATGCGCTGTAAGCAAAAATTTTGATAACGCAAAGTCAAAACATGGGGGTTTCACTCAGCAAAATGGTTTTGGCCCAGCATTTTTGTATATGATGTGGAGGCTGGAATAAGGCACACTAAAGCCTAACACCTGTTGTTGATTGAGTAGATGGGTTTGATTGGTCCAGGTGAGTTGCAATTTGTAGTCTCCCCACATTTTGCAGTTTCAGTTTTATGGGTGAGGTTGAAAATAATTAAATAACTAATCATCCATGTGAGAAATACTGTGCAAGGCCACATGGCGAGCATGGTTGGAGCTGTTCTAAAATATAGCTAAACATGTAGCTGAGAGAGGGATGGGATTCCTGTGTTTCACCTGCCTGGGGTAAACCAGCACCCACACTAGTGCCATAATGAAAAAACTAAAAAAGTTTGCATTGCTTCTTAACATTCTAAAATCTTTTGCTAAGATTAAATCATGGTCTCCAAGTCCTAATTCGACATTTCCTGGGTTAAATATAGCCACTAGGGATCAGAAGGTGAAGGCACCAGTGTAGTGCTGGTTCACCTTTGAGATGAAGGCAGAAGAGGGATCAGTAACACAAATGGAAAGAATTAGGACTGCAAGCTCATCAAATTGCCTTTGTTATTAGCGAAGTGCTTGAATGGATTTGGCACCTCAACATCAAACAATTAATTAATTTTGAAAAATGCACTCTGACAAATTAAATATTGGTTTTCAATGTTTCAGCCCACATTATAGAATTATATATAATTTTGACACAAATGAAAAAAAGAATCACTTTTCATGCATTTTGATGCACACCATTCATTTGTTACATTTCTTGGTTCTTTTTGCATGTGTCTTTATATGAATTCTTGTTTGGCAATAAGGTCCAACATGACATTGAGAGGAAATTGCTCTCATGACTTTATGAAATGGTAACAAATTTGCTCCAAGTCTGCCAGCCATCTCCACCTTGTGAACAATGTAATTTCTTTTTCATAATTTGGTTATCCTTTTTGCAACAATAAAAAAAACGCTGAAGGTTACCCTTGAACTACTTACTGCAAATTTCATCAAAAGTCTCAAACCAATGATTAAATGGGAATAATAAAGACAATGATCAACCATTCCTCTAGACAAATTAGGAAACAATGATTCTCAGATCAAAATATCTCGTGCCAAATAGATAATATTTCATTTTCTTTAATTTGCATTGTATGACATGCCTAATTTGAAGGTGAATGAGATTTGGACCGAATTGCCATTACTAAATTCTGAACTTGTAAACATTTTGTGCACTAATTTTAAAAAAGTTGATTTAAGTAGTGCTGGATCCATTAAGGTACTATGGTATTTAGATTCCAGTTGAGCATGCTTTCTCACAAACTCAGTAGCTTGAGAGTTGACACAATATTTATTGTTAGCAGCTCTTTTCTCATCTTGTGTGCTAAGACTGAAAATAATGGCCAACTGGTAAAACATCCTCAATGAAGGGCATGTTAGCCGCCTGACGGATTCTTGCTTGTGTCATACCCAATCCTTCTTTTCCTGAATGACTACTTTTTGAATTTTCTACCCATACTGTAAAATGGTCCCACAGACTTTTCTTCTTGGAACAAAAAACCGCAACTACCTTTCCCTTACAATGGTACTGCGGCCTGCCATACCATTCCCATCTACCTTTCATGCACATTTAAAAAATTGTCCACTCTGTTGGCGTACTCCTGATTATGAAGCAATGAGTAGCTTCCACAACAAAAAGAAAGCAGCCCTGAATGCGTCTAAGAATATCTCCTGTGTCATCTACTCTTGGGCATCAGACAAAGGACCCTTTATGCATTGGCCCATTGCACACCTGATAAACTGAAGTTAAGCTTCACTTGGCGGTTTCCATTCCAAGTTGACTTTTAAGAAATTCGAATCAAGTGGTATTTGGTCATACACGTTGCGCAATCTTCACTGATATGATATGATTCTAGAGACCAAATATATATCAGAGTCGGCCAAAATGCTGAACGACAAAATTGAACAGATAAACATATGGTGGCATGATGCATCTGATACAGCCAACCATATCCCATATGATCCAAAAACTCGAATGCTCAGGGTTCAGAAAGTTCAAGAACAGCAGATCAGCAGTTAATGGATGATCAGGCCATTTAGGCATGGAGTATGTCTTCCAAAAGATTGACATAAAGAGCAAACCAGTGATGGTCTGGTATTCACGTTTGACGATACGAGCTGGGGCCTGGTTGTGGACCCGCCATAAAACTTTCATATCAGCCGGGTATTGGCAAACAGTTCTGAAGCTCATACTTGTATGTAAATGATCAATGCACTTTCTGTTTGAACAACGCATGGATATGAGTCTTTTGGTGTTAAGTAATTAGGTATTAGCCTTTAGGTATTAATTGTTAGATATCATAAAAAATTTACCTGGTTGAGACATGCATTATGGACCATAAGGTGTACATTTGGCCATGTACACATATACAAAACTTGGGTTCTGCTTTGCTATGTACTACTAGTGACCATGACATGACCAAAATAATTCAAAATTGAGTTCCATTCAAATGAAAATATTGAATGACATTGCCTACAACTTGAATTGAATTGATTTCAATCTCAATTCAATTGACTTCAAATTTCATTGGATTGAATTACAATTTAAATTGAATTCAAAAACATTGAATGGAATTTCAAATTCAATTAAAGAGAAATGGGATGCAAATTGATGTAGAAAGTATTGAAATTTTACTCATCATTCAGATCATTCATGATTATGGTGTTGAGAAAAAAGCAGTTGTGAAAAGACACAAATATGAAAAGACACCTTTCCATTCCACTTAAAGCAATTACAAATCAAAATCTATTTCAGTAGGAAAAAAATATAAGACCTTATAATTGTCTCCCCGAAACCAATTTGAATGTAACCATTGTCATTAAAAATAAAATAAAATGATACTAGTGGCTTGCTTGTCAAAATAAAAGGGGGGAAAGATAATGGCAATTGATAGCATCTTGTCCTTGGTGTTATTTATACAACCTATCGGAGTAATCTACAAATTTAGTAGATGTGGAGTGCAAGGTTTTCATTTATCCACCTTAATGAAAATCATTTGGCAATCCACCAAATAGGAGAATGAACAAGAAAATTGGGAGATTATTTGTATATGATTCTAATGGTGTCTCAAATCATGGTAGGGAAGACACATTCTAGTTAGGCTGGTGTTACCTCAGGTTATATTGGGAGCAATATGGGCATGATTTTGGAATTGGCCCAGGTCATATCCACCGGGTAGCTTTTTAAACACCAATACATGCACCCATCTTATGAAACACATCATCCCTCAGATACAAGACACCAATCTTTGCCATTGCCACTTCCAGAAGTTAGGAATATAGAAGACTCCCCTTTGGGGAGTGGAATTGCAGTTTAGAAGGGGGGAAAACAGGGGAGGATAGGGCAGACAAAAGGGAATGGAGTGCAAATTCTGGATTACAAATTTTAGATGGTGGAGCCTAACGACCAGCATAAGATTCTACAAATATCACAAGGAGACTACAGACCAGACTCTAGAGTGTTATCGTTTTTAATTGACCTGGAGGCTGGGATGCACAGTCTGCCGGTCATCACTGCGAAAATAATCTCATTAGCCTGACCTTCAGCCTGGTGGAACCAGAGATGCACATGTCTAATTAGAAAAATGGTAGAGAAGAGTGAAGGATAGGAGGCTTTCGTTCGGATTTGCATGCGTGGTTGAAAATGAACAGCATCCCCTATACATTCATCTTGTTTGGGCGTAGGGAACCCCCCATGAGTGGATGTGACAGCGTACGCCAAGATGGGTTCCATCCGTGGTGACCGGATGATCCGGTGGGGGGAAACTGGGAGCTCCCGTACCCGACCATATTCCCTGGGCACCCTCAGGCCGCGTATCGGTTTCATTCTTCCCTTTCCGGCTACGTACCGGTTTCTGACCGGCTATAACGGTTTCCTGAATTAGGAATAGTAAGACAATCCGTGAATGCAAATGTTGATTGTGTGTGGGACCTCACGGTTTATTCCTGGCGTAATTATAGGTCATCGAATTACATTATCTTGTATTGATATTTGGTGGGTCCTGGTGAGTTCCCTATTTAGCCAGCTTCTTAAATGCTGATTTACGTGTTCACACTCCTTGAACTAGACTATATTGGCCAAACTGCGAAATCGGATCAATCGTTCACACTGCACGGAGAAATCTCTGGAGGTGGCCTTCGAGGAAGCACGGGGTTAATGATTGGCGTTAACAATAGATGCATTTACTGCGTTCACACATGAGGCGAGTTCCGACCTTGGCCTCCGCGGTGCTGTTGGATTTTCTTTTTCTATATCTTATGCGGTTTGTGACTTCATTTTGGCCAGGGTGAACCGGCACCCACCAGCGAAGTTTGGATGGTGACTGGTCAGTAAACGATTTTCTGTTGGGTTCTGGTTCCCTAGCTAACCATGGGAACCTGTTGTAGTTGCTAATGCGGTCAGTACAAGAGCACTGCTGCAATATTTTTCCCTCAGTCTGCCCTATGCCTCATTTTTTTCACCTTGGCTTTGTTTAGACATGTTTTGGGCATGTTCCAAAAGTTAGGGGGCATGTAACATGTTACAAGACCCTTGGCACATGCTATCTGGCGTGTTATGTGCCCCTTGGTACTCATAACATGGGAGTTTATGGGTGCAAAACATGACATGGTGAAAAAAAAGGGCAAAGGGCCTACTGAGGGGAAAAGTTTACATCAGTATAAGGGTTCTGACTGCATTAACAACAATGGGCATATGTAAAGTGAGGGAGTAAAAACCGCCATTACCTATGTATAAACCAGTGTTGGGCGGTTCTCACTGGGTGACTCGGTTCTCAAATTGAGAATTGACTATTCTCATTTTGGGTGAAAACTGATTTTAAGGTTCTCACCCATGTGAGAATCGGCTAGGAGAATTAGAACTGGATTTTTTTTTTAAAAAAAAGAAAAAAGAACCAGATGGGTTTTCACATGAAAATCCAGATCCAATTCTCAAGGTCTGGGAGGAAAAATGGGTAGGTTTAGGGTTAGAAGTTTTAGGGTTTAGGGTGGTGCCTCCATCAAGGGAGACCATGCAAGGAAAGGGATATAAAACCCAAGAGGCGTTTTTGTGTTGTTAACTTGTGGTTTTTTTGTTTTGCATTGTGTTTTGTTTCTTGTTCTTTTATTTTGCATTTGCTCTTCACCTTGTGTTGCTATTATTTGTTGTGGTTCATTGCCTTGCATTGCTACCGCTTGTTGTGATCCGTTGCTTTGCATTGCTCTTGCTCACTATGGTTCATTGCCTTGTCCTACTCCTATTTGTTGTGGTTTGTCACCTTGTGTAGTTATTGCTCAATGTGGTTTGTCGCCTTGCGTTGCTCCTACTCATTGTGGTCCATTGCCTTGTGCTGCTATTGCTTGTTGTAGTTCGTTGCCTTGTGATGTTCTTGTTCGATGTGGTCTATTGTGTTATGTTGTTCTTATTCCTTATGGTTCATTGTTTTGCACTACTGTTGTTGGGTGTGTTCCATCACCTTGCACTATTGTTGTTGGTTGTGGTTTGTCGCCTTGTGTTTCTCCTATTTGTTGTGGTCCATTGCCTTGTGTTGCTCTTGTTCATTATGGTTTATTGCCTTACACTATTGCTAGTGGTTGTGGTCTATTGCCTTACACTATTGCTAGTGGTTGTGGTCTATTACCTTGCACTGCTACTATTTTTTGTGGTTCATCGCCTTACTTGCTACTGGTTGTGGTCCATCACCTTGTGTTGTTATTGCTTGTTGTGCTTCATTTCTCTCACCTTGCATTGTTACTACTTGCTATGGTGTTTTGTCTTTGCCTTGTGCTATTGTTGTTTGTTGTGGTTCATCATTCCTCGCCTTGTGTTATTGCTTCAAATATTCACTTCACCTTCCCTTGTGTTGCTATTGCTTGTTGTGATTCGTCACTATTCACCTTGCACTATTGCTACTTATTGAGGTGATGTACTTTCTTCCCCTTTTGCCATGTGTAGGTTCTAAAGCTTGGAACACAAGGTGCATTTTAGGAAAATAAGGTAGGTTTTTTCATTCAAAAGTTCTATTGTTTTGTTTTGTTTTTGCATTTTTGTTGTTGTTGTTTTTTAACTTTCTTTAGTTTAGTTTTTTTGTTTCAACTTTCAATTTTGTGTTTTTCATTTTTTGGTTATAGGATTATTCTTTCCCTAAACTCAACTCTAACATTTTAACTTGCATTCTAATCTTACATTGCATTTCATTTTTGTAAATGCACTTTGTAAATGTTTTCATAAATTATAAATGCCTTTGTAAATTTGCTTGTTGGTAGCCTAAGGGTTTGCATATTATTGTTTGATTTTTTTCGCCATTCATCTAGCATAATTTCATCTTGTAATTGATAATGGTTCAATCATCCCAAAATGAAAATAAAATGAACAATAATGATGAAATATATTTAAATGATGTTGTAATGGAAAAGGAGAGAATAGAAAAAGAGTCCAAAATTTAGCCAATTGTGCAAAGAGAAAAAAATATTAATGTAGATGAAGGGGGAGAAAAGAATTTTAAAAAACTTGAAAAAATTACATTCTCAAAGAAGAAAGTGGAAACATGATAGTGGAAATGCATTATGTTGGTCATTTTATTGTGTAAATGACAATAAGATAATGGATGTTAAGTGTTTTTAATTGATGAGTTGCGTTTTTTGTTATGACAGTCCAATTTTAATATCAAATGCCAAAACACAAGCAAGGAAAGGTTTGATATTGTATAATAGTGCAAATGGAATTATTACATTAAAAAAACATGTTTAGGCAAAACATTGTATAATTGTACAAATATTTGAAGAAATAAATAATTTGTTAAAAGAACCTTATGAAAAACAACCTGCAAAGAAGAAACCTCATGTAAATGGAACCATTATTTCTAACTTTTTTGTTGCCACAAATTTTTATGAAAAATATGATATGCATCAAAAATAGTTTTTGGAATATTTAACCTTCTTTAATTATTAAAAACCATTTTCCAATGCATCTTGTTGAAAGCCAATGGTTTAAAATATTTAGTTTACATTTGTGTCCAAGGGTTGTTTTATTTTTAAAAAAATAGTTTTCAAGAAATTTTTTGCCAAAGTTGGTGGGAAAAACTAAACAATTGTATGTCTTACCTACTTTGACAAATTGTTATTTTGTAACAACAAGTTTGATTTGTGGATGTCAAAAGGGGCTTTCGACATTTTTGCCTTTGTCATTAATTTTTTAAAGGCCAATTAACAACCAAACCATATTGTAAATGGTCTTTTTGAAACATTTGATACCTCTAGGCATGCATTAGACAAATACTTAATTGACTTGTTAGGCATGTATGACTTGAGAAAAAAAGTCATTGCTTATGTTAAAAATGAAGGATTTACTTTAAATACTATGACTATAGCCTTAAAGTCTATTGTAAGTTGTGATATTTTAGGTTTGGCAAAACGTTTTCAAAGTAGTTGTTTCAGCCATGCATTCTTTAAGGCCTATCAATATGCTTTAGTTGATAATTTTTTTTGAAAGGGTTTGAAATACCTATTTGTCAAAATTGCCTAATTTGACCTACAAAAATGCATAACTTGGTTGAAAAAGTCAAGGAAGGGCAAACAAGAATGGAATAGGGCTTGTGTAGATTCGAATCTTCCTCAAAGAAAATTGAATACTTGAGTTAAAACAAGGTTATTATCAAAACTTTAATATTTCCTTGTTGATTATTTTTGTTAAGACTTGCTATAATGTAGATGTTGATCATTTGTGTTTTTCTTTTGCAAGTTTGTTAGCAAAATCATTCTTTTTCAAAAGGCTTTACAACTCAAGAATGTTTTGTTATAGCAAGCAAAGTTTAGTGAGGATGACAATCAAAGTTCCACCCCCTTTGACATGGCATATTTGTCAAATTGTTATTGATTGTTCCTTCTCTGTTGTAACTACTTGTATTTTAAACCAATTTGAAGGACATTGGTTGTTAAGCGATGCCTTTCATTTTGCCATTTCCATGAGTTTGAAATTGAGACAAGAAACAGAAAATGCACCATCTTTTCAAACTTTAATGGAAGAGGATTTAGGTGTGACACTTGGGTTAATTTGTTTGGCTTCCAACATTAGAAAAGAGGTTTGTGGAGTTTTAAATAGTTTTCTTTCCTTCTTGAAAAAATTTGATGAGAGAAAAACATATAATATGTTAGCTCTAATGTTGGACCTAAGATTTAAAAATCTTTGCTTAATGTCTTCTTTCATTTGTAGTGATCAAAGAATAGCAATTGTTAGAAATGTGATATAATGTCATTATATCCTATGCTCATGAAATCTTATTACCACTTGCATCCATTGATAGAATCTAAAAATGGTTTTGCTAGCTAGAAACTAGAGGATGATAATAGTTTGAATATTTTTCAAATGATAGCAAGGAATAATTAACCAACAAAAGAGCTTGTTAAGATAAACTTGTTGGTTTTTTGGTGTTATTAAGTAGGTGTGAACGAGATCAAGTGTCCCCTTCAATGGTAAGAAAAACATGAAGCCATGTTTCCCATAGTTAGGTTTTTTTCTTGTCAAATTTTAGGGATTATTGATTCCCAAATAGAGACTAAAAGGATCTTTTCCTTGATAAGAATTCTCACTAATTTGAGAGGATGTCGTTTACAATCAGAAAAATTAGAGAAATTAATTTTTGTGAACAAAAATTGGCCCAATGATTTTAGAGTTGGTTGTAAATCCCTTTCTAACTTTTTAGAACATATTGGGATAGATGGAGATCTAGAAGAGGAGTTAAAACAATTTGAAAGAGTTTTTGAAAGAGATGAAATTGTGGATTTGCAAATTGCTGAAAATATATTCAAAGTATTATTTTGTCCAAAAAAAGGTAAAAAAAGGTTTCCAAAAAAAATATTGAAATTTTTGAAATCCAACTTGTGAGAACCAAATTGTTGAGAACTGCCAAGCTTGAGAATCATTGTTTTCCTTGGAATTTTTTGATACCCAAAACAATTCTTGTAACCCCCCTATTTAAAGAAAAGTGAGAACCAAAATGGTTCTCACACATGGCCATAAAGAACCGGAACTGATGGTTCTCTAAAATTAGTGAGAACTGCCCAACACTGGTATAAACCATCTAATACAGAGTAATCACCTATTTTCTTAATTATCTACCTCTACAAATGATGTCACATTCCCGTATTCCTTAAAAGAGTTAAACACTTTTCAGCCTTCTATTAACTTTTAGTATTTCAAAATTAAAAATTAATCAGTTTTTTGCCTTTTTCACCCTCCAAAGTTCTCCATGAATGTGTTGGAACTCCTCTTTCCTTCCCAAACTCGAGAGGAAGTAACATTTTGGACAACGAAACTAGAAATTGTGTGAAATCTTTGAAGGTAGCAGATATAATTCATTGGTAAATTAGAAGGGTGACCTTGAGTTGATTGAGTAGTCCTGGATTGGATGTACCTTGGATTTGAAAAGAATCAAAGGTCTATCTTCATTAGGTACATGGAGAGAACTCCCAACTGGAATTGGGAAGCAAGGAAATATACTAGGTAATCAAAATTCATGAAACATAATGGGGAAATAGACACCAACATGGTGCCCTTCTAAACCCCAAAGACCTTATTGTGACACCACTTGTAAACAATGCTGGTCTGACTCTAATCTAGCGTTCTTGCTGGGATATTTAGTGCTCATTAGTGTCCTTCTTGATGGCATTCTAAGTGGCCAGGTCCACTTCAATAGCTGCTGCTGTCCGAGCTCTTTTTAACATGCACAATTTGGAATAGTCTGTTAACTTGAGGTGGGACCTCTCCCTCTCCTCCTAAAGAATGGAATATGAAATAGCCCAATGTGTCAAGGGGTTGAAGGAAGGTGAATCACATAAGGTTGTTGCTAAAGGATGTAGAGTTGTCTGCGTGGTCATCAAAGATGGATGTCACCAAGAACTTATAGCCAAGATGAGATTTCATTGCTAAAGAATCCCATGTGCCCAACCATTTGAAAAGTTGCCCATATGTAATCAACTTTGGGCCCACGTAGATGATTTTTACATTGTGAAACGATCATTTGACCAAACTTGTCATGGTGTTCATAAGTTGACTCAAACAAGGGGCAATGATCTTGGTAGATGATTCAACCCTAAGTGCTTAGCAAAATATATTGAAGATTTCCAACGAATTAGTGATTTGGATCACCAATCATTTCATCTTGCTTTCCAACCCAATTGAAGGAATGTGCTTGCACAAGATCTAGACAGAAAACCCAGAAGTGGGAAAGTGGCTCTTCAAGCTGTATAGACTAACTGCCTATACAATTGTGACAGGTGGCCCAACAAGGAAGCCTAATGTAGGTCACAAGGCCTACATCATATCAAATATGACTAACGTCAAAAAGAAAATACAGCCAATGTATGTGTCAATGTAAGTAAATAATAAGCGTTAGATTTCTAGTATACAAGGTACCGTCATTGTTGTTGCAGGTTCCATCTATGGAACTATAATGGAAGCCCATGCCTGCCAGTAAGGTTGGTGCCTTGAGGGATCAAATAGCCAGCAGCAGAAGTGTGCTAGCACTTAGCACCTAGACTAAGGCAGAGAAAATTTAGATGGAATCCCTGCCACACAGGTTAGGTTCGAAGGAGATTGTTACCTGTCCGTCGAAACCATAAAATACTAGAGGTTCCAGTTCAAGTTTCAGAATAGCACACATTCTACAATTAAGAGAAATCGCTGTGACCAATGTCAGTGGTATTTCATTATAAGAAACTTTGAAGAGCCTTTCTTTCTTTCTTTCTTCCTCTGGTAGATATGAGTACTAGCTCCGTGTTACAGAATATTTGTGACCCCGGGACACCTGCTGACATCAGATACCGTACTACTGAACTAGAGAATTAGAATATAATAATATTGTGCAGTACTACCAGGCTTTATCGTGATAAGAACCGCAGCAAGAACTTGCAAACAAATGTTTTCTTACTGACAGGGGATGACTTGTGCACAGGTGTCAGGTAGCAGGAGGAGTGAGGAGTGAGGCCTTGCCTTCATCAAGCTATGAGAAGATCTCTCTCAGAAAGTCTATAGGCTGGTGAACTAAGAGCCAGCGCTGGGCATGTACCTAATTACCACTGTTCGGTGGTTCTCATATTTTAAAAGAATAGTCGGTTCTGATCCGTTCTTGAATTTGTTTTTTCAAAATATGATATTTTGACCAGTTTTCAGATTATCATCGAAATAAGAATCATTAGTTTTCAAACAGGTCTAGTTTTTATCTAAATGAGTTTTGAACCCAAGAGGGTGAAAGCGCAGTAAGATGCAACATTTTTAGGCTCATATGAAAGTTTATAATTGCATAAATTAACTCTATGAAGATAGTGTGAAAGCAAGATATTTTGAATCACACAAGTTACTTTACAAGTTATGATTTGAAATTTATTATAAAAATAATTGCAACTCTAGTTTATTTTATGGAGAACTTAAATTTAAAAAATAAGCTTTTAAACAATGACTTTCATTCAATAAAAAACTTAATAAAAAAAACCGTAATTCAAAGTACATAGAAAATTTTGGTATCAAAACTTTTCTAAAAAGTTGTCCTTGGTATCAATGTTATTACATCATATTATCATTCAATCTTTTATTCACTAAAAAACATTATATGAAAATGCATGGAGTCCATATTCATTAATTATGGATTATTACAAATTTTTGGTTACTCTTTTAAAAGTTCATTATGTTATGATTATTCAAAAACTATCCATGAAATTTATACAATGTGATTATATTATATATTTCATTGTAATGTTGAGTTTTGTTTCATTTTAATTAATTATATTTAATCACATGATCAATTACAAATCCCAAAATCTTACAAAAATTGTTTTGCGACAACATTTTATGAGCAATGTAATGTGCTTTCACCCAAGATTTTTTCAATGTAAATTTAAATATTAATGATAAAATCACATTTGTGGTATTCATTTGGTTTTCAAAGTGCCAATTCTCAGTCAAAATGAGAATAGTTGGTTTAGTTGAAAACGAGACTCAGAACTGGCCTGAAAGCCAAATGAACCTTCATGGAAATCAGGTTTGAGTTTCTATGGTACCTGACCAGTTCTCAAAGTGCTAACTCTCAAATGAGAACAGTTGGTTTAGTTGAAAACTAAACTGAGAATCAACTTAAAAACCAAATGAACCTTCATGGGTATCAGGTTTGAGTTTGTGGTACCCGGTCAGTTTTTGAAGTGCTGGTTCTCATTCAAAATGAGTACAGTTGGTTTAATTGAAAATCAGAGTGAAAATTGGCTTGAAAACCAGTGGATTTCTACTCACACCCAACATTGCTAATTTCATGCAAGAAGAATATTGAAGGGATCAAACCCAGCTCGGCTAATTTAAGAATTTGCATAGAAAAAGTTGGGAACAAACACATACCGGTGTTGGCCCATTCCTCCTTTTTATTGAACCTTTGGTTTGAATTTTGACACCATAAATATTTTTGCTCTAGGTGCAGATTTGAGTTTGATTCTTGAAATTTTCAAACCTTGTGATTTTAGTTTTGACCCATTTTTTCCAATTCAAGAATCTTTAGGCTTGATTTGAAAATTGGGTTTGGTTCTATGTATAGACTACATTTTAGTGAAGATTGGAGGTTGTATGGGTACCCCATTTCATAATAAATTAAAATTAAAAATCATATAAATATGGAGTGAAACTTTTATATTTGGTTTTTAAGGTGTAGCCAAAATATAGAAAGATGATTAATGATATTTCATATTTGGTTTATAGCCAAATTTTGCTAAATCTTATCATTAATGATCATCACTTTTTTTTTACATTTTCTTATGGATGAAATTCATTTGGCTACAAACAATTTATTTTTGCAAAAACACTATTACATGGACAATAAACCAATTGTAGGTATGAACCAATGTTGCGCATGTAAATGGTTGTTACACTTTATATAAGTGTAAATCTCATAATGAAATTTATTTACACTCCATGTAAGTGTTTAATATCTATTTATGTTTGTGTCAGTGTAAATGTAAAACACAAAACATGTAAATGTGAAATTGTGTAAATTTATTTTATGCTTTGTAAAACAATGTAAGTGTAAAACAAATACACTTATATGGTTTTACATGGCCATATAAAATAATGTAAATATAAAACAATGTAAAAAATGTGATTTTTACTTGGGGAGGGAGGATTCCATGATGTTTTTGATAATAGGCCAACCAAATAGCCCATTGCAAAAAAAAAACCATCAAATCATCCACCCACAACTAATTAATATGAATTTGTAAGAAAGTACGAATATTAAAGGTATATAGTAAAATTATCTTTAAAATAAAGAAAACACAACATTAAAACCCTAAGTTTGGCAAAAAATAGGGTGAGATTTTTCTTAAAACCTACAAACAAGTACATTACCATTCAAAGAGGGGGGTTGAAACTCAGAAATCCATGAATTTTTGTGGTAAACTCAGTCTCACTCTGCTTTCCTTTTTCCTAAGCGCTTGCTACATATATTTTCATTGATCCTACCTATACAACTACTATAATTATTCTTTAATATTGTGCATTAAATGCTGATTTTCAGCATTTCATACTCAGATTTAATAAAAATTTCTTACTTTATGGATACCATTGAAACTTGGGTATGGGGGTGAAAGGAGGCCCAAAGATAGGAAGTGATTTTTGGGGTTTTGTATGGCAATATATTGTGATATATTGCCATAGAAAACCCCAAAAATCACTTCCCAAGATAGATTTAGCATTAAATGAAAACAAAAATTTAACATGTCTAAATCAATGATTTGCAAAATTTTGTCAAAATGTGAAAAAAAAAGAGCAAAAAGGCAATATTTTGTTTTAATTTTCCATTTTTCTGGAAAAAATCCCCAATTTTTTTTTTTAATTGCATTTTTTTGCCACATTTGGACTCTGATTTTAACTTGTTGACATTTTTAAAAACTAGTTTCTAAAATATTTAGACAGGCTCCAAAATAGAAGCACAAAGTTGCTATCCTTTGCCCTCCTTTATAGTCTATATGTATGAAAGTTCAACTTTGGCCAAATCACTTGGGATAAAAGTGTGTCGCTATTGGGAACATTTTGAAGAACACATTGGGAATTTGGGGAATGCCTTGGGAACTTGATGGAAACCCGTTGGGAACATAAGAATTATGATCCTAGAACTGTTCGTCACCACCTTTGGCCTGGGCTACTACCCATGCCTAACATGGCAGGTACTAGGTAGCTAATTTGTTCCATTCAGAATGCCATGGCTTGCAAGTAAGTACTCTGAAATTTGTAATTCCTTCGTTTGCCAGCAATGTGTAACCAGCTAAAAATTCAGCAGAGTTTAGAGCGAAGAAAAGTAAAAAACCATTGTTGGGCGGTCTTGCTTTTCAAAGAGAACAAGCCAACACTGAAGAACCAGTGTTGGCCAGATGACACCTTACATGTAAGGTGCGGCTCCTCGAAGAAAGGGCCTTTTGGTTTAATCCAGTGCCTCAACTTCCCCCTGGTTAAGCCATTACAATGGGGTCGGGCGTCCCCCAGTCCCGGGTCATTATTGGTGGAACTCCCGCATTCCTGGGGCGGGGTGCTACTCTAGACCGAGATTGCTATCAATGAAGGAAGCGTTATCTCCGGATGATAACTTACAATTTACAACCCAATCATCCAGACCCGGCCAGCTTGGCTATCAGGAAAAGGGAACCCGCTGATAACAGGGGATTGCACGTGGGTCACCGGTGGTAGCCCGTGGGACGCGAACTCCCGGTAGTCCGCAGCGGCGGGTTGGTGCCGGTAGCCAGTAGCTACTAGCTAGCTTCCCTCCCTTTTCTGGCTTGACGACGGCGTCACGGCTTTGGGCTCTTCGTGTAAAGTGGGGCCCTTTCGCTTTGTAAACCCTATTGCTGTCACTCCTCCTCCTCTTATTACCCCCTTCTCTCTCGTAGAACTGGGGCCGGCTACACCTAATTGTCTCTCTCAGGTCTGCGCGTCTTTCCACTTTCACCCGCTTCCTCCTTTCAGCTTTCGCATCATGTTTGTGTAAGGTAGTCTTACATCTGCATCGATGGTGCCGTTGCTCTGCTGAATGAGTGTTTGTGGATCGGTTCATATGTCTCTAGTGTCGTTTGTTGTGACTGGAACCATGGTTTAGAGTTTCTTTGGGGTGTTTTTTGCACTGATATTTGGGGTCCGTGACTCATTCTCGTTTATCTGCGAGAGTTTTCCAGTAGTTTAATGCCCATGTCGTTGACTTTTAAGCTGGATCTTGGTGTGAGGATGAGGCCGAGCATCGTGCTTGGACATGTAATGACTTCTTGAATCTTGGTTTCTAGCTCTTCGTATGTGGGGCTCTCTCTCTCCCTCTTCATCAACAATGTACACTTCTTCTTGACAGTGTTAATCCGCCATAAGCTCCACATCAAACTTCGATTGTCTTGCAGTTCGAGGCAGGAACACGTAGAGCACGAGGAAGTTACCATCCCTTCTTTTGAGGATCTATGAAGTCGACCAGTTTAAGAAGAAGCTATCTGACTCAAGCTAGTCATGTCTGCTTGAGAGCTCCTCCTGACTATGATGTCTTGTTGACGTGCGCTATTACCCCGATGTCCGTGCGCAGGTTAGAAATACCGGTTTGCGGTTTAGGCAAGGCTTTCAGGCAGCCGATTGGCACAGGGGATGGAAGTGGCGTATCCATCGACTTCAACAATGCAGTGGTTACCGGAGCTGGTATGTGACCGGCCCATTCTTACTTTTGTTGCCCTGACTTTAAGTCTAGAGAGCTTCATCTCCGTTTCTTGTCTTAACTATTTCAGCTTTCTTTGGAATAGGACATGGAGGATCCTGCGGTGGGGAGACATCTCGACCCAGTATTTCATTCTACAGCGGAGCAGTATTCAACCATAGCGGCGACGCAAAATGCAAACTATGACCTAGTCTCATCCCTGGATCGCTTGAAGCAGAAGGAGATTGAAAAGATGCCGAGCGGCAGTATTTCAAATATTGCAGGATTTACGTCTCTGGGTGGACATTCAGGTCTTGGACGACCTCAGAAAACCTTCAAGCCTAATTCCTGGGATTCCGACCTTGGCTATGGACATTCGCATTTTCCTTCGGCTCAGCCCATGATGACCTCTTCGTTTCATCAACCTGGCAACGACAACCGCTGTTTTGATTTGCACCAGCAGCAGCAACATCAACAAGCACACCACCAGTACCAGCACACGGTGTCCCGGAATCTTGACGGCTTTGTCATGTCTCTGTCCCATCTCCAGGAGGAAACTGCGGCCCCTCCTAGAACGGCTTCCAATCATATTGAGATCAGAAGCTCGCCTGCCTCAGGTGTGCAAGAGAGCTGCAACACGGACGCAATTTCTTTGGAAGGCCCCAGCCGATTGAAACCCCTCTCTCCTACAGAATCTATTCGCGGCAAGAGAAAATCAGGGTTGCTCCCCATGGAGCATTTCAAAATAAATCGAATGGCTCCCGTCAAAATTCCCCCTCCTCCCCCTGCGACAAAATCTTCAGGCCACAGTCAAGACCACATCATGGCAGAGCGCAAGAGACGAGAGAAGCTCAGTCAGCGGTTCATTGCACTCTCTGCTATTGTCCCAGGCCTGAAGAAGGTAAAACTTCCTCGATCATGCGTAAGCTTGACTCGATGTTTTTCTACTGCCGTGAATGGTGATGAAGTCGCCCTCTCTGTGGATGCACATCGCCGAGAGTAGAAGGTGTTAGTATATCTCTGTGCATTTGATATCCCAGGGCCTTGGATCGTAAGGAAGGGTTGACTTGATTAATTGTCGCAGATGGATAAGGCTTCAGTACTCGGGGACGCAATCAAGTACGTAAAGACATTGCAAGAAAAGCTGAGGACTATCGAAGAGCAAATGCCGAAAAAACGGGTTCGTTCGCTTTCGAATTTGAAGAAAGCTGCGACGTCCATCGACAAGGAGGGCCTACCGACAAGCGGAACAGGGTCTGGAGCTGAGAAGGTCGACAACGAAGTCGTCGTCAAAGAAGACGATGGCCCCGTTCCTGAGATCGAGGCCCGCGCTGTAGATAGAAGTGTTATGATTCGCATGCATTGCGAAAAGCGAAAGGGACTGCTTGTTAGGTGCCTCGCCGAATTGGAGAGGCTCAAGCTTGCCATCCTTAGCGCTAACATGTTGTCGTTCTCATCCACCTCCATCGACCTTACTTGCAGTGTTCAGGTGCGTCCGCCAGCTCTCCATTATCCATTCTCTTACTTTGGGGACCGCGTTGTACCGCATTAGATCTTTGCTTCCACTTCCAACCGGAACACCTCTTGCACCGTTTTGGTTCTGCTACTAATTCTCTGTAGGTTTTCTAAAGGTGCATACTTGAATAAACATGAATGTAACTCGATACTTATTTTGATAGATGGAGGAGGGATGTGAGACAAGTACTGATGAGATAGTAAGAAGTCTCCATGCGCTTTATCGAACGCTGGACGACTGAACGGAGACTATGTCCAATGCCTTTCTGTTTTTTCCCTCGTCACAAGGATGACGGGTCAAGTTTTCGCCTACACCATTTAGCAACAAACTGTACAGTGAAACACAGTGTTTTCAGAGCTTTCAAGTGCTTTCAATGGGGTGTCGTTCAAGCACGATTTAGTTAGTTTTTTGGGGCGGTCCGATGACTTCGTGTGCGACAGTAAGAAGATCGACTAGCTCTCACCGTCATCATAAACCGTCAGAACGAAGATCGACTATTTGTGCGCCAAGCTTCGTTATACGCCTTTTTCTGGCCGATTCGTGTATGTTTTGCCACATTTTTAGCTGGGAGTTATTTGATACCTGAACATAAGGGAGAAGTTCCTTGAAGCACCTTTTTATTCACTTTTCTGGCACATGAGCTTTTTTGGAGGAGATTTCACTTCGAAGACTCTTTTTGCAGCACGAGCACTCTAATGCGGTGAACAGGCTTTTTTGAAAGAGTTTCCAAACGGCCTCACAACGAAGCACAGATCTCTTTTTTCAGCACATGTGGTAGACATTGTGAAATAGTTTTATCAGCCCACTTGTGAAATATTGGCCCCTCACTTTCAACTCAAATTGACAATATTTTAGCTCCTTCGAAATTTGCATTATAGATAGATAGGAGATCCTGTGAGCTTTTCAGCAAGGCACACTTGCTCCAGCTTCATGGCCCAGTTGTGTCTAGAGGACATTTTCTGGCCAGAGCTGATCGTTGTGGGTATTCACTTTTAGTCTTTTTTTTCTCACATGGTTGCGAGAGTTGTGGTGTTCTATAGGGTGGGGTCAAGGTTGGGCTGCCGAGCTTTAGGATCTTTTGTGCAATTTTCGCTTGTAACAGTTTCAATTGTGGGTATCAATGAAATTCAGTATCGTACAGGGCACATAGGCAAGATTGGAGGGGTGTGTATTATGTATATGGTTTAAGTTGGGGGGTGTGTTTGCAAAGGTGAAGTTACACTATACAAATCCTCAGAACAGCAATAGTTAAGTCACAGATCACAGCTGCAATGTCAGGAAGATGCAGTTGAATGCTGAGAAACTGAACATAGGTTATGAACAGAAACTAAAGGCACCCTGAATGTTGAAGCTTCCCTGCTCAACATTTTACAGAAAAGATTTTTGAAGCATGGGAGGTACTACTGTCTTGTGGAAAAAATGGCTATTTCTAAGTGAATTTGAAGATACTTGGACTCACTATTGAAATCTTCACTTAACTTTTCAAATTGTTGTGCTTCAGTGATCTATGTTGAACTATTTTGGCTGTCAACAAAATTGGCACCGAAGTTGGCGTAGTCAATTTGGTACATTTCCTTTATGAGGAAAATTGGCACCAAACCATAGTCCCACAGTTTGTGCCCCTGCCATTCACCCAGGCCAAAAATGGTGACAAACAGTTTTGGAAATAAAAGTTGCATGCAGCCAATAAGAAGGCGCAGCATGGACTCATGAGGGGTCCAGTCTTTTTCTTGGGTGGGGGTGCGAGGTGGGAAGGCTGGAGGATGAGTTTTCTTGTTCCTAATGTGTTCCCATCACGTTCCCATGGAGTTCTCATCACGTTTCCAAAGGTATTCACAAGTCATCCCCAATAGCACCGCAGTTTTATCCCATATGGTTTTTGCCCAAATCCCATGTATATAAACTGAAAAGGTGAAAAATAGGGGAGTGCATTTGTTTCTATTTTGAAACTTGGGGTTCAAAGAGGTGGTTCTGTTGATGAGTGCCCAATGTTCCAAATAATCTGGTGATGGACCAATCAATATGGTCCCTTCCAAAAAAGAAAAGAAGTGTGAGCGCACACATGAACTAAATAATATCAATCACACTATGTTTCACACATAGGCGCCCTTTCCAAGGGTAGTAAACCCAGGTGTTACCTAATAAACCTTTTGACGGCAGATCCTTTGCCACCAAAAACCTGGTCTCTTCTAGATGTTTAAAATTACAAAGAATGGGCGTCAATGATTTTCAAACTTGAATTCCTCATTTCACTGAAAGTCCAGAAAAAAAAAAGCTTTCAAATTCCAAGAATTCATTGGCAGCCCAGTAATTCAAAACAGGAATTGGAAAAGACATAAGATTGCTGAGGGCTGTAATCCAAGGATCTTTTTAATAGAGGATGCAATCAATCATAGACCATCCTCTGAAAGATATTCAACAAATGCATCAGGGCAGCCCAGTAATTCAAAACAGGAATTGGAAAAGACATAAGATTGCTGAGGGCTGTAATCCAAGCATCTTTTTAATAGAGGATGCAATCAATCATAGACTATCCTCTGAAAGATATTCAACAAATGCATCAGGGCCAGTAGTCTAACAGTCACAATCATTTCATGTGGTTATATGGCTAGCCATCAAGGCATTGAGAACTGATGATGCAGAATTCTTCAAATATAAAAGTCAAGATGCTTTGCAAGATGATGGAAGCCACTTGCAGAAAGTAGGCATGCTAAAGTGAAATTGGTACAATCGTAAAGGCCAGAGTGCATGTTCAAACAGTTCAAGTAAAGTACTACGAAGATATCTATTGCCCACCTTTCTTTACAGGGGAGATAAAGTAAGTATCCAACATGGTTGTTGGCCGGTCCCCACACTGCGATAAATTCGTTTGGATATTAAAAAGGTGTCAACCCTCTCGAAGTTCCATATGAATGACATATTTTGTGGCCCTACTTTCCGTCCTTGCAACATGCAGAGCAGACAACTTTCACACCCCACTTCACACCTCACAACTGAGAAGGATCAACCAACCCACCCCAGACCTGCCCCAAAATAGTGGGTGCCACAAATGGACATGCAAATAAGTACCCCCAGTTTATAATGTTGAAAATGGTAGTTTTGGAAATAACAATTTCATGCAGCCAATGAGAAGGCTTAGGGAGTGCTAAGTTGTTTTCTTTGGGAGGGGGGCCCGGGGGAGGGGAGGATTTCTTTAGGGGTTTGTTCCCAATGTGTGTCCCAAGTTGCTCCCATCAGGTTCCCTTAATGTTCCCCAAGTTCCCAATGCGATCCTTTAGAGGTTCCCAATGGCACCCCTTTTTTATCCCATATTGTTGGGGCATGGTTCAGCTTTCGTGTATAAGTTGTAAAGTGGGGCCCAAATTGAAGCATGACAAAAGATGTCTCTATTTTGGGGAGGGAAGCATATTTGGACTTCTATGTTGGGGGAGCCCCTCATGTTCCAAAAATATTGGTGATAGGCCAACCAAATGGCTCGTTCCAAAATGAGAGAAACAAAAGTTGGTTGGGAAGAGAGTAAAAATCAGTGTTTCTGGGTACCCAAATGGCTGGGTAGGAACCGGCAGTTCCGGATCCAAGTAGATGGACCCAACCCGGACTCGAGTTCATTTTTGGGAATTGGGTAGAACTAGAACCGGGTTTTTTCATCAAGGTTTTGGAATTGGGGTGGGAACTGACCCCTGGTTCTAGAAGGTTTTTAAGTTGTGATTCTAACCAAAACCATATTTGGTTTTTCATAAACATTCAGTTTTATTTCTGGTTCCGAAGTTGGGATTTATTTATGGGCTCACAAGTGTGTAATATCATTTTTTTTCTTCACCTATGTGAATTTTAAAAATCCCTTGCAGGCACACAAATGTGCAATATCATTTTTTTTTCATGTGTGAGTTGAAAAAATCACTTGTGAATCACAAATGTGCAATATCACTTGCGAAATTACAAATATGCATATTGATACTAGAATTGTCAATTATGAAACTGGGACTCAAAACTAGTTCAATTTCCAAGTTTTGGGGTTGTTTTCATATTGGGATTCGAATCGAAGGTTGCCTAAAGCTAAAGGTTACGGAACTAGTCCAATTTGCAACTAAGTGTTAAAATTGAGATTGGAACCACCATAAAGAAAATTGGAACTGAGTTTTTTTTAAAAGGAAAAATTGGATCTGAACCGAAATCAACCCCTCGAAATTTAAAAAAACCAGAACCAACATTTATTCCTAGAACTTAAATACCCGTCAACACTAATAAAGCCACAAATGGATATAAGCAAAAATCTAACCAAAGCTAACTCCTCATTTCTTTTTCTAATTACTCATGCAGAATAAAAGAGCACGTGTAAATTGGATATAATTAGGTTTTGGTATGGTCAATGCTGAATTTGAGATATGAAATAAAAGGAATTTTAGAGCATTAAATCATAGGAAATTTCTTGGCTTGATTTCTTGTTGAAAAGATCAATAATAGTTCTTTCTTTTATGTCCAACCCTTGAGTCTTTTTAGTTCCTTATTTGTTTTGGCTTCCAATTAAAGAAACAAATGGAACACATGCAATTTGTCCTTTCAGTTCCTTTTGCTCATTTTTGTTCAGTTATATTATAGTTGAAGAATAATAGATGAGGGTGTTTAATTTTTTTACTCTAAGGTAAGCAAGCCTATTACCAAACATAGGCCTACCACCAAACAGTCCTAAGGCACAAAACATAGCTGGTAAATGGGCGCCCACGCCCCTTTGATTGTTCAAAACGATGTCTATAATCAAACAACTGATTTGGAAAAATTATGTTTATTTTAGGGAAAACTTCGAAACATAATTTTACATTCATGTCTATTAATGAATGTGAAAGGATATGAGTTTTTTAAAATTTGAACAATTTCAACATCAAATTCCAAAAAGATAGTTTGATGATGGGGTCATTTGACCTAGGATTGAGAAACACGCCATTTATACAAAACAACATAGTGTTTGGTTATGAGGGTTAGTTTGGCTTTTAAAAGGCATGGAGGTGATCATTAATGGCCATAACAACTTAATATAAATAAAATACAAAAATAACAAGGCAATTGAACAACCCCCACACACAAAGATTTTTGGATCCTACAAATAAAGAGTTTTATTACAAAGGCAAAAAAGGACCAAAATGGGCACTTTGTACTCCTTCCAAAACATCCAAAACAATATGAAGGGTCATGAGCAAACTAATTATCAAAGGAACAATTTTAATCTTAGATTGAGCTTTCAACTATGTTTTCCTTACCAAATTAGGTACAAGGTCTCAAAGCTTTCTCAAAAAGCTTTTTCTTGCATATGAAGTGAAACCATACAAACTAGAAGCTTTGCATCCAAGTTCGAATGTCAAGCAAGTATCAAAATAAGGTAGGACGTAGAGTTATAAAACTTGTCTGTAGTATAAACAAAGTATGTAGAAGAGCTAGAATCAAGTTGGAAAATAGACCTAATGTTCCAAGAAACAAAAATAAATACAAAACAAGTAAATGAGCCAAAATCAAGATAGAAATTAGAATTAAGGTTGCAAAAATTAAATCTGAAATAGGAAAAAAAAGAAGGGTCAAGTTTGAAACTAGACTTAGAAATACAATAAGAAGGAAATGAAATGAGGATTGAAACTATAGACAAGATTTACAATGAAAAGTTCAAGTAGTTTGTGTATTATCATTGGGAATGAAAGCACACTATAAGGGGGCCAACTTGAGTAGTTTCATGATATGCATGTAAAGTCCTATAAAATGTGTTGCATTTAATTTTGGGTTTCACTTTTTGTTTTTGGGCTTTATGTTTTATTTTCACAAAATTAATGTTATCTAATATTATTTTTAAAGAGAAATAAATTTAAAAGATTGAATTCAAATAATAATGGGTATGTTTATGGTATATGTAATATAATAAAGTTTGTTTCTTTTTTTAAAACTACACTAGATTTTGGTTTGAATTAATCAACCAAAAAATGTTTTAAATGAAAATTTTAAAATAACCCACCTCAAATACCTTGTCATCTTCCATTTGAAAATGATTTTTTGTCAAAATTTTAATTTACCCCATATTAATGGTCATTATCGCCTTGAAAACACCCATTCTTGATATGATAATTATCGAAATCTTCACATGGCTCCCAAACTTATTTCAATCATATCGAATCACAATGTTTAGTAGATTCTAAAAATTTCATAAAGATTAAAAATTATTTCAATCATTTCTTAAATATATTTGCATTATTTAGTACATTGTGGCATATATGTTTTAAACACAAATATATTTTACCATCACATCATATGAAATAAAAAAATGTATTTTCTTTAACATTTGACTTCTTTGGGTTTTAACCTACCATAATATGTAATAGTTTTATAGTAACAGCTTGCACTAACACAGGAGATTTCAATTTGATCTACAAAAACTTTGCAAAATTTTACATTTTAATATGCTTTAATCTAACACTAAAATGTTATTAGTGTTTAGGGTTTAAGGTCTTTTATAATGATGTTCAAACATGATTACCCATTACAAGGAATTTTATCCATTCCAACCCATGCATTTACAACTTGTGTCCAAATAAACCATTTTTGTAACTATGGATGTGAATGTCCTTTGTGACACTTGGTATAAACGACTTGTAATCACACAAACAACTACAAAATGGTTTGCAATTGCATATATAACTTATACTTGCAATGAATGTCAATTTGGATGAAAATCAAAATATAGTTATATCATCCATTTTTAGTTGCATCCCAAAATATATGAAAATGTAATTATTTCTATGACTTGGACAGTGGTTCATAGGCCATTAGACACCATGTGGCATCTTTTCAATTTGATTTTTGACTATAAATCCTAGTTGCAAATGCTCGTGTAACTAAATGTGAAAAAAATGAATTGGCCAATGAGATTACTAGATGTAATGGTTTTCCCTTAACTTTATTTAATGAACTAACCATTAAATTTATAATAGGGTTTGGTGTGTTTGTGAAATTTTCAAAAGACCCATGGCAATTAATGGTAAAAATAGGGTTAGGTAGTATGTAATATGTATATGGCTAAGTTGTTGATATTTTATTATGTTGATATGTCATAATGTTTTTTAATTAAATAAATATTTAATTAGGTTAAATAATCAATAAATTAGTAAGTTGTAAATTGTAAGGTACTAAATAGTAAGCAATATGTATGGGGTTAAGTAGTAGGTATTTTTATCATGTTGATATGTGATTTTTTTAATTAATTATTTAATTAATTAAGCTATGTAATTAATTTATTAAATAGGTTAAGGTTTAAGTAGTAGCTAGGTTAATTAATTAATTAGGTAGGTTATGCAATTAATTTATTAAATAAGCAAGAAGTAAGATAGGTAATAGGTAGTAAATAGTTAATATGTCATGTGTATGTGGGTTTAGTAATAAGTACTTTATCATGTTGATATGTGATTTTTAAAAATTAATTATTTAATTAGGTGGGCAATGTAATTTAATTTATTGAATAGGCTAGGTAGTAGGAGTAATTTATGATTCATTTATAAACATTATATAGTGAATAGGTTATATATCATATATTCAAATTGCATTTTGTTGGTACAATTATGATCTATTATTTAAAATATATATAATATAATTTCTTAAATCAAATAAAGATTTGAAATATGAAAAAACATAATTTATTTCTACATAAAAATGTTATCATAATTTTAGATAAAAATTAAGATATTATATGTGTTAATATAATTAAAAAATTAGTTCCATAAAATCAATTAATTATATGGCATTGGTTAATATTTTTTATAAAATTTTAAATCAATTTTGTAGTTTTTTTGCATAAAAAATAATATGGCTAGTATAAGAATTTATATTATATTTATATTATAAATTATTTATGATTCATTTATAAATATATTATATGTGAATCAATTATATATCACACATTTCAATTATTGGTAGATTTATGATATATCAAAAGAAAGATTGTAAAATATAATTTTTAGAATCAAATGAAAGTTTAGAATATGAGAGATATATTTTAACTTGTAAGTATATTATCCATTTATAAATCATGTCATTGAATTTTCTTTCCCATGGAATGGTTGTTGAAATTGTATTCAATAATGAAATTCAAATATTTTTCTTTTCAAAGGGCGAAAGCATGGTAAAGTAGACCAAAGAATTACCTTGTAGCAAAAATGGAAAGCGGCCATTAAATAAGGCTTGGTATATTGAAATTTAAAATATTATTTATTTTAATGTTTACTTACATGAAATTCTTTGACTTTGTTATAACTATATTAAAAAACCACATGTTTAAAATAGGTTTGTGTATATTCATCAAAATCAAACAAATGTCACAACTTGCAAAATAGATTAAAATTCAAGCACAAGTAGATTAAGTATTGGATCTATTTTATTTTTAAATCAATGGCATGCTAAATATATTAATGGACTTTAAAATTTTCATAGTAGAATCAAAATATATTTAACGTTTAATGTAGAAGTAGGAATGAAATGCAATATTAACCTATTAGATTTGGTTCTACTTTTTACCTACTTTTATTAAACTAAAGTTTTTCAAATTTTGTATTCAACTCATAAAAATTCCATGGAAGAATAGAGGTTTCCATAATGAAACTTTTTAAAAAAATTGAACCTATTTTCTTATGTTTATGTTGAAAAAATGCCATATTTAAATTTTAATTTTAGGCAGACGTACTTTTTGGTCCACTTTACCATGCTTGGACCCCAAATCAATTCATATTTTCAAAAGGAAAAAAAAAAATTTGTGTGCATTACTGAAATAACTTTAAGTTTAAACTTTAATCTTGAACAAAATTTTAATAAGACATCAAAAATCAATGTCACATAGGCTAGTTTGGATGAATGAAAAGTTCATGTAAATTGCATCTTTACACAACTACCATTACAACTTGATGCCATGTATTGTTTTTTAACAATTAAAATTTTATGTGATTTGTCCAAAGCGACCAAGCCCTATAACAAGTCACATGTGGTAATTACAACTAGAAATTAGTTGTTAATCTAGTCATTTATTTGCAAATTTCTTGTACTAACCAATAAGCATTGGGAAAAAAATGTCCCACCTCAACCTACACCAAGACCAAATTGCAAAGGACCACAAATTAATAAGCTTGCAACAACAAATAGCAAAGGAAAACAAATAGATCAAGCCTTGGAAGAAACCATGGATGTAGTTGAGAAAGGTACATGTTCATTAAAGGCAACAAGCAGGTCATGGAACATACCAATGACTTCCCTTTCAAACCATTTGTCCAAGAAAACCAAATGATAAAAACATGGGCTAGTAAGGGTTCTAACATATGAAAAAGATGCAACAATAGTACCATGGATCTTGGTTATGCACAAATGTGTGGTAGACGTGAAATTCAATTCCTATAAAATATTTCACTCTACTATAACAACAAATTTGCATTTCACATGCATATATTCATTGTTTTTGTTTTGATTCTCCACATTTTTAACATTTCCATTCATTGAAACACCATATTCATGGTTATTTCATCTAACCAAAATTTGCCTTTCAAAATACATTATAAAAAACTCCAGAAACAAAATCACAATTCATTTCATCATATGTTGATGCTACAAAAACTTCACACAACAATATGAACATAGCATTGACTATAGAAGTCTATGCATCTCTATATTATTGTAAAATCAAAATACAGCAAAATCCCATATTTTGTTGAAAAAAATCCCAAAACAACAAGCAAAATATATAGTTATCCAAACAAATTTTGTGGCTTTTTATGAACAAGTACCTACAACTCTTAATCTTCCCCAAAACTCTTTATTTAAAAAGCTCTTTTATTTTCCAAAACTCCTTCCTTTTGAACAGCCCCAAGTCACATCACCATGATCAAAACACTAAGAATTCAAAATTCAAACTAACAAAGTTTACCTAATTAGTCCCTATCCTACTTGCCTTGTTCATCCAAAATCATGTGTTCATCCTACCCCCTTAACATTACCTCTTCTATACTTTGGATTTCATCCCCAAAATCCTTATAAAATTATAGAAATGAAATGAGAGTATTTTATATCTTTCTAAACATATGTCTCCCCTACTACAGTTCTGTAATCTCAACCTATACATGAACCAATGGTTCTACATCTACTTCTGATTCTGCAATTCTAATTTCCTCCCCCATTAATTCAGTTTGTAATTTTATTTCCATTGTTTATGTTGCTAAAATAACCTCCACCTTTTTCTATTCCTGAATTGTCTATGGTTCTTGTTTTTCTTGACCCCTCTTCTAAGTGTAACCAAAAAGAGAGGGTCCGAAAAACACTCAGCACACAGAATGCCTTCAACGAACCCAAGCGTTCGTGTTTTCCTTATCTACTCTATAGGATTCAGACCTTTGATCGTACACGGCATACTAACTGCCTCCTGACGCTTGCAGATGAACATCACAAGATCAGAGACATACAAGTGTCTTGCATTCCACGCAACAACAGAGCGAGCTTTACAGCGTCCATCCCCTGCCTTGGACATTCATACAAATGCCAGCAAAACGAAACCCTTTCATTACATTACACATTATGTACATTCCCCGAAAGCACAAGCTTGCTTTCCAGCAAAGGCTCACAAAAACATCAGATCTCCAATGTTGTCTAGTCTCTTTCTCTATAATTCCTCTGCCATAGCTCAACTGACTACCAGGCACAACGGAAAGTTCTAGAATTCAGCCCAGCTATTCTCACTAACAGAGCTTCTCCTTGCTCTCCTCACAAGGATCACTTCTTCTGCCTCCTTCATCTCCTAAGATCAGCTGATACTCTCTAATTCCTATTCTCCTCATAATTAAGCTACCCCAAAAACTCATCAGACTTCCGTTAGCTTCCTCTTGAAGCTTCTCGAATCTCCTGCCACTCCGTTCCATCCAGCTCCCGCCGTTGGCCGCCATTCTTGCTCCTCTCCATCAATTCGACTCCATCCCTCCTCATAATTTCCAACCGCCAATCTTCTTGGATCACTCAGCACACACCAAGCAGGCCATGCAACTTCATGCAATAGTTAATGGGGCGCCGTAATGAGATAACGGCTGATCAGGCAATCTAAATCTCAAGATCAGCCGGCGTTTAGTTTTGCGCGGCGACCTAGTTTCGCACTACATAAGGTCCTATGGTTACTTTAGTTATACCTCCTCCTCTTGAATTGCTCCACTTTTGAAATCCTATAAGGTTTCTAAGTCTACACTTCCTCCTCCTATGTTATTCCACTAGGCCCTACCTCATCTTCTTCACCTTGGCCTAATACCTTTATACTTGTTGAACTACCACAAATAAACTCTAGAAAATTTTTTTAATGAGTTTCCAATTTGTACCTCAAAATCCTTTCATCATCTCTATGCTGAACCATACTTTTCTCCAACTCCTTCATAAAATATTCCTCTACAACCTCCCACCATTCCTCAAACTCTACCTTAGAATCCTTCATCTTGTTCTTTGTCCTCATTAGAGTATATTACTATAACATTTGTTCATAATCCTCTAGCCTTTTCTTGACACCATCTGGATCCAAACTCTTTCTTTGTTCTTGTGCCATCTCCATTGTACTTATATGTGCTGCAGATTCCTTTGATATTCCTTTTTGTCCTCCATTAACTACTGTCTTTCTACCTCTATTGTCTTTTTTCAAATTTCCTTAAACTACAACAGAAACACATTTTTCAAATTTATCAATTTCAAATCTATCATAACATTTTCCCTTTTTTTTTTTTCCTTAGTGCTTTCACTTGACTATCCAAAGCCTCTTGTTATTTATTATGAAGAAACGATGCCTCTATCCACTTCTACTTTGTGGTTTCCCAAATTTAAACCTTCTACTTTAAATCCTGCAATTCTTCCTCCTATGACTTCAGTTGTGTTGTGTTACTTTTGAACTCTTCATTCTCAACCTACAGTTTCTTAATGAGCACTTTAATCTTCTATTCAACCTTTAACCTACTTTTCTTCCAAATTTCCACATTATGCTTATACCCCTTTTGAATTTCTCTCTCCTTATCTAATTCCTTTTGTAACACTGCCTTTTCCTTCTCCCCTACAGCTAATATGTTTTTCAGAGTATTCACCTTGCAAATGACAAAGAGTATTGGATGAAAGAAACAATCAATAAATACAAATTCATCCTTTGACTCCATTATATACATATTGTCACATGCGACTAATATGCAACTATTTTGGTCACAATTGAAGGCAAATGATGCGTTACCACGTGTCTTAATATTTGATTATTTAAAATATTATTATTATTATTATTATTATTATTACTTTGAAATAATCTAGGACGTTTAATTCAAACGTTTGGATGATCTTATATTATAACACATGGCCCAATGTAAATATGCCATGTGGAATTTTAAATTTTAATTTAATAAATATATTAATATTAGGTTGGTAGGTACCTAGGTAGGTACATAAATAAGTGCCTACAAACCTAGGTTACATACCTACCTACTTAATTGAGTAGAAAAGTAAGTAGGTAGGTTCTACCTTTCCTAGGCTAAATATTTTAACTCATATAGGTAGGTACCTACCTAGCTAAGTAAATAAGTAGGTTGGGAAGGTAAGTACTTTAGAATTGTGCATAATTTATTTTTTTGTTTTGCGTTGCACCTTTTGATTAGCTCATCCCATGTGCACAAATTTCTTAATGTGAAATTGGATGACCACACCCCATTTTTTATATAGTGTTCAAAATAAGAATGAAGAATAAACAATATTGGATAAATTTTGAAGTTACAAGTTCCTCACAAACTATGTTTTAATTCCAAAACTTTCTTCCTGTCTTATTTTTTTAGTTTTTAGATTTATAAACAATTCAAGTACATGGTTCATGAAATAATTAGATCATCATTTAATTCATAATGATTAAATTTACATATATTTAAATTATAAATTATACACTACAAATATTCAGTATTCATTATTAATTATTTAAATAAGTATTAATTTCTTAATATTTGACAAACTAACTATCTACTTACTCACAAGTTATTAATACATAATTCATAAATAATTAAATAATTAAAATATTTTATTAATTTTTAGAATCTATTCCAATTACAAATATTATTATTAACGTAAAATTAATTTAATGAATATAATTTTAAAATTAAATATGAAATTTATTTTAAAATTATAAATAATGAATTAACAATTGTTAATAGAAAGTAAATTTTTACACAATTTTATTTTAAAATTCATATTCAACTAATTACATTACTTATTGTATAATTACATTTACTGTAGGTCAAGTAATTTTTTTCTCTTTGTAATTATTAACTATAAATACAATAATTTGTTAAATGTAACATTAATTTTCATAATTACTGTAAAATTACAATAAAATATTTATCATAGATGATTAATCACCGAATTTTGAAACTAAAAACTAAAATATTGGATAATAATTTGTGAAATTAAAATCAGTAAAATCATTATTTTAACTATACTATAATTTTTCCAAAATTCTAATTCAAGTTTGAAGTTATAAATGATAGGTTGCAAATAATTATGTTCAATTAAAAAATAATTATGCACATACTAATAAATTCTTATTTGAAGCAATTACAATCATTTTAAAGTAATCTCACATTAATTACATTAGTTATTTCTTTTAATATAAAATTATAAATTATATGATATACAAGTCTATTTTATAACAATAATTGTTTAATGTGACATATATTCAATAAACATAATCATTTACAATTATTTGTAAAAGTGATTTATTATCGATAAGTAGAAAAAACCATTATAACTCAATCAATAATTTTTTGAATTAAATATAAATTTAAGATTCCAAAATAGTAATTCAAAATTCAAATATCAATTTTTAAATCGAATAATGTTTTTGAAGTTAAATTGGAATAACAAATTTCAAAGTTCAAGTATTAATTTTGATATTCATTATATGAACTATATATATATACATATATTGCATACATTAAAATATACCCTTATGTCATTGTAGAATACCTTTAGGATGCAACTAATTTGGTGACTATTGTGACTAATGCAGGCCTCATAGTCTGTGGCAAATGCCAACTTTGCCAAAATTAATTTAATTTTGGCAACTTTCTTTGGGTAATTTTGGCAAAATTGGCAGTGTGTGTATTTTAATGTCAGAAAGTGAATTTCAAGGGTTGCCGCCATTGTTTGCAACGTTTTGACGTTTGAAAAGGGCCTTTAAGAGCTTGAATTGCTTCGCCTGCATGACACCAAAAAGCGCCAGGCTGGTCAGGCTTGTGCGAGTGTCGTTCTTTTCCCACTTGACCATCAAAAAATCGCTTTCAACAACCGCCATATTGGGAAACGTTGTCGCCAATCCACCACAAAACTGGCGTAGACCATTGAATCGCCCCTTGACAACGTCCCACGCATCGTTAAAAAATGTGTTTTCGTCATACTGATCGAATGCCTTCGCGACATGCAGCTCGTTATCGTATACCGCACGCAACTGTCGATGTTCTTTTTCCACGTCATCGATATGCTGTTGAGACCAATGTTTCGAGAAATGAGCACGATATGGATCTAACACATCTTGGATGAATGCGACAGGGCGGATCTTGACGAGATACGCAGGCATAACAGGGGGTGCTTCCTACTCCCGGGCGTTGTTGTTCGAATCATGCTCAGCTTGTATCTGCGATACATTTGCAACAATAGAAATCCCAAAGATAGTGATTTCTTTCAAAGTTGTCTGTTTGCCAGTGTCAGAGAGAGCATTGTACAAGTCACGAACCCAAGACCCCTGATCTTGAATGTGCATGACGACAGAATCTTTCAGAATGAACCAATCGCTTCGCGTGATGATGGTCAACGGATCAACCCCTTCCAACGCCTCATCGATGGCAAGGTGGATGTCCAGACCTGCGACAATATCAACGACCAATTTCGACATTTCTTGTCGTTGCTGCGAGATCACGATGTTGCAGGCCTAGATCTTGGTGAACATGATTGCAATCCTATCAAACAATGGTGAAATAGCAGCCACAATAACCCACCACATTTTCGACGGCGCCTGAACGGGGGCGTTTCGCGACGTTGTGGATCATCAATCGGCGATAATTCTGAAGAAGCCAGTGCAAAATGCTACCAAATGCAACCCAATGCGTTGTGTCTTTCGGGCATTTGGATCCCATGTCCGTGATCAGATTTTGTTGCACTCGAAGATGAACAGAATAGGCATGGGCTACTTTGTAAAACGCCTGATCCAAAACATTTTGTGTGGCGTTCTTGACGACAATGTCCAATTGATGTGGGATGCACCAAATTCGGAGCACAGGGTTGTTGCACTCCTTCTCGAGCAGGGTGACAACTCTTCCATGTCGACCGGTCATCGTGTTCTCCCCGTCAGAGCTGATCGAAATCAATTTGGAGCGCCAATCTGGGCAGAGAGTATCGAACATGGTTTTGATGAGTTTCACGTAGTTGACGGCCAGATGTCATTCAAAGAATGGAACCAAGACCATATGGAGGTTGTAGAGCACCCCTTCAACGCAGATTCGAATACGCTGATCGAATAAAGAAACTCCCATATGCGAGCTGGTGTCAGCAGCCAATGAAAATGCCCATACATGTTTTTGATTCATAATGGTGGACATCGACTGCAAGGCGATGGCGAGGAGCACTCGGACAAACTGTCCCACCATGTGATCGTTGAGGCCCGCAAGCTTTGAGTTCTTGCACAGGTTTTGATGCTGGGTGATGACAGCTGCAGGTTGGCGAAACGACAATCCAATAGACACGTGTTTAATTGCGAGATTCAAATGCAGCGAGTTCTTGATGATGACCAGGTGTGATCCGTCTTCCTACAACTTGAACAGTTTCATGGCGTTTGCTTTGGTGATTGGTTTCGAATCGTCGTCTTCCTCGTCTTGCTTGGGATTGAAAAACAGATTCCCAACAATATCATCGAAAATGGTTGGCTGCGATATAGCAAACGTCAAGTTGTCACGGTCCTTGTCGAGAAATGTGTTGATCCCCGTCGCCTCCTTCTTGTTGAAATACGCCAATTTGTTTGCAGGAGAAAGAGTCTGGCATTTCACCCATTCATCAGTGTGTTACGATTGCATATGGCTTTTGTAACATTCAGGGCAAAATGGAAACTGGAACAATTGCACATTCTTCGTGCGCTGCCTCTTAACGGCTGGGCCATCGCGTTTCTCACGTCCGAAGTGCACGTAGAACAGGCATTGGACTATCGTAACGGTTCCATCTGGCGCACGTTGAACAGGAGCAAGGCCGAATTTGATTTTATGCTTCTCCTGAAAGGGGGTCTGGTGACTCATGATACCCAAAAATGACAGGTTGGTGGTTGAAACTAATCAAAACTCCTATGCCGCCCGCACTATTGTGGCCACAATAGCGGTTATTGAATAGCCGCTAGCCGCATACACAACTAGTTCTCTTCTCAAAACATCACAATCCTCTGTGTATATCTAGCAAGGAGCTTTTTCCATCTCCTCATTCTACCTTCCTTCCTCTCTCATGATCTAGTGCATGGTTTAATTCTAGAGCAAGAGTTGTTGTTATTGTTTTCTTTTTTGCTTGTTTTTTCTCCTCTATGATTCTCGAGAGTGATCTAAAACTTTCGAGATTGATAAGAACTTTATGTACATGCATGAGCACTGATGTTTGCTGATGTTTTAGTACTTGAAGCTTTGTAGACAAGGGAAATTTGTAGATCTCTAAGACTTACCTCAATCGTGATCTAGAGATTTAGATTTTAG
>Ga0116227_10002483_pt1 | contig 41797 bp, 34 predicted proteins | sample S1TSphgellanicum_FD_89693 | JGI IMG/M metagenome (GOLD analysis project Ga0116227, IMG submission 89693) | Host-associated microbial communities from peat moss isolated from Minnesota, USA - S1T2_Fb - Sphagnum magellanicum MG | ecosystem: Host-associated > Plants > Peat moss > Unclassified... | reverse complement strand
TGCTGCTAGGGGAAGAAAATTAGGGCAACTTGTCACTGTCTTCAGCTGCTGCCCTGGTCTTGTGGACACAGACTTAGGTTTCCTAGGTCGCCCTGTACCGAAGAAAACTCCTGAACAAGGTGCTGATACCCCGGTGTGGTTGGCCTTGTATTCTCCCAAAGGAGGCTCTGGAAAATTCTGGTCTGATCGGAATGAAAAGGAGTTTTAGTATGTGTTGTTGATTACTGTACTAGGGACTGGAGTTCTACCCAAGAATGTGGCAAGCCCAGTAGCGCAAGTTGTTGTTCTGATACCTGGTATCAGGTTTTGCCAAGGCCTGTTTCACAGTGTAACCGGTTTTTTAGTTGACAATTTAAATTTCAGGTCTGTATCAGAATTGTTGATTCATTAAGATGGACACCCACAACAACAAAAAGAGTGTAGCCAACAGATAGATGCCTCTCCATCCCAAAGGATGGCACCTTACATAGAAGGTTCATTCCTCCCATAATAAGTTACCTTTAGCATAAGGTTCTTCCTCCCCTAGCTTGCTTTGCTTTCAGCATTATTTTTCGGGTTAAGTTTGCTTTCTTCAAGTGGGCTTGATAAGAGCTCCTTCTTTCATCCCCGTTAGTATGTGGTACTGAAAAAGGTCCTGAGCTTAAAAAATGAGTGCATTTTCAGTAATTCCTCAATTAGTAGCTTTTGCATCTCCTCTATACAAGACTCTTGCCAAGCATTTGTAGTTTCACAATTTAGTCCAGCAATTTACAACAAAAAGATCACCCAGATTTTGAAACATCATGCAATTAAAATAATTTAATGAGAAAGGGAGGAAGAAAATGAATTTTGAATATTCCCTTCATACTGCAGTAAGGAAACTCAAAGAGGCAACCATAGCAATCAAAATAAATGAACAAGAGTTGCAAGAATCGCATCTAACACCAAAGTATGGAATTGTTGCAATTAGTAGAAGGTTAGACTGCAGATTTTTAGATGTGTGCAACTTGTCATGTTGAAATGTAAACTCTAAGATCCACCAAGTCTTTCAATCTGATTCAATTCCAGCTAAAACATTCAACTCCTCAAATAAAATCAGGCAAATGACCAATTCGACGATTGGATTGAAAGATTTTCTCTAAGAAGGAGACCTATTGATAATATCATTCTTGTTATTCTGTAAACACAATGGCAAGCTGCTTTGGAAAATTAAAACTTTGATGATGAGTTTGCCCCTTAAAGAGTTGGGCCAGGGCACCTTAATGACTCCTCCAGAATTGACCCTAACAGCATTTGGACTGAGGAATAGTCTAATCTGGGCAAGCTTGAAGCTTTGGCTTTCGGAAAGTCATTTAAAACAGGCCCTTTGAATGTAAAGGTGCCAATCATCCTAGCCTTCTAGAAAAAATAATCATATTTAAGAAAAATATATAATATGAGTAATTTCAAGAGGCCTAGATTTTTTTCACTCTTTTTGCCAATAATCCCAACCTTTTTGGTTTAAAATGGGTAGTATCATTATATGGTGTAATCTTCTACAAAAGGCTATTATAGAGTATTTCTTGTTTCACATTAAACCTTTCCGGTTCATGCAACTTTTTAGGCTGCATTGGAGGTTGCCTACATACATGAGCATTTCAATCTAAGTTGCAACCAACTTCAAATTTCAAGAGGAATGCAATATGTGAACTTTGGCTCTTTGGCTCAGTAACAAGTCATAACTTCATAGGCAAACATTTCATAACTATAACATTGATCATTTTGTATACCTAGTTTATTTTAGACAATAGGGTTACTAAAGGTACATTCTCAAGTTCATGCCTCAAATAGATTGTCTAAGTTTCTTTCTCATCTCATTTGTGGATTTGTTTGTCCATCCTTTTGAATGTTTTAGAGTCTATCCCCATATGCTTGGACCCTTTTCTTATTTGTTCTTTGGGTTGTTTTTCCTTTGTAGGGAATGGGGACCTTCACACAAATATAAATAATAGATCAATTGTTAGACAATCTGTCAATTTGTCATCACTCTACCTTGTTACTTCTCTAGTCAACACCATAAAAGCTAAATCCAATAGTTAGAGAAATTTCTAACACGGTATCAAAGTTTGAGGGACTAAGACAAGAAGGTTTTACAAAAGAGTGAAAAAAACAAAAAGGTTAAGGAGATCAACAAAAGGAGCTTCAAGTGGCAAAAGGAACTAAGGGAATGGAGGATACCAAAATCGGAAAAAACCCAACTGAATGAAACATTCACTAGAAAAAACATTTTAACAAAAAATTGTGGGAATTTTTTAACAAACCCAAGTAGCTCCAAGCCTTCAGTGAGTGAATACAATAGGGTTATAAATCTATAATATAGATTTTTTCTCCAACACATGTTTTGTGAAAAACATAAAAACAAGGGCCATTATCCAAAAGGCACAAAAGTGAATGGGAGAGGTCTATATAAATTGGAGGTAGGACCTTATTTAAATTGAGGTGAACATCTCTAGGACCCTAGTGTATCAACTAATCCTACCATAACCAAAACCATTTTTTGCAATTATAGATTAGGTCACATGAATTTTGAAACCTTACACAATTTCACAAATAGAGAGAGAGCTTTAGGAATACCCAAGCTTCTTGAAACGTAATGTCCCACTTGAGAAATATGTTTCACACAAAAATAGTGGAGAGTTTTTTTCCTAAAAATGAACAAATGGAAAGTAGAAAAAGTCTTTGATCTTGTATAGATTAACATTTGTGGGCCCTTCGCAACCAAGTCCCTTAGAGGAGCCAAATCTTTTATAACCTTTATCAATGATAAGAACATGACAATGGAAATAAGGACCTTCGAAAACAAAGACCAAGTTCTAAAACATTCTAGGAACTCAAAAACTATATTGAATAAAAAATCCAAAGGAAAATAAAATCCTTTAGATTTGATAATGGAGGTGAATTTAATTTTGCAAACTTCATTGAATTTTGCAACAAAAAAGGAATAATAAGGGAATTGGTGCAAGCCTATTCACTTTAATAGAATGGACTTGTAAAACATTGAAACTACACAATTCAAGAAACTACAAAATGCATAACATTAAAAGGAAATCTCCCCAATGCTTTTTAGGTTAAGTTAGTGCATTTGACATGTTACATGCACTATGAGAAATTGCATCTGTTAAAATCACATTACCCTGCAACTAAAATCCAAAAAACAACTCATATATAAATATTGTGCAATTATCCCTTGGGTATTACAACTATTGTGTAATTATCCCCCTGGAAATACAAGGTATTAATAAATAAATTGTCAGGTCGAAAAATTAGCTAGTTATTTTATAGTTGCAATTGAATTGAAAATGGGTCTTTTATATGATAATTTATACACATCGTACATACATATGTATTCAATTATGCTTAACTTTTTAAAGAGTTGCGTTGTAATTACATGTGGCAACTATTTTAGAATTATTATAAATAAGCCATTAAAACAACAATTATGTTGCAACTAATGTACAATGCACATACATGCAATCATGCCATGTGTTCACATTTCCACCACCCATTATGGGATACATTTGCAACCTGTTTTCAACTACGATTCCTATTGATATAATTAATAGGGCCACTAGTGCGCAACTACTAAAGTGCTATTGTTCAATTATGTTATGATTATAGTGCAACTTTTTATAACTTAATAATTGTATAATGAGAATTTTAAATATTTATTTAATTGAAAAATATTCTTAAAATAAAATAATAATAATAATCACTTAAGGAAGTTGATGTGATTCCTATTATCTAGTTTGTGCCACACCTTTCATAATTATGACAAGTTTGTGAAGACTATCAACTTCCAACCTACAACATCACAAAAGTTGTCGACATTCTAACTATAAAAAAACATTCTCAATCTCAATTTGGGACACATGAATCCCAAATATTTTCCATGCAACAAAATAAATGTTTGAAAATTGTATTTGATGGGATTTCCACTTAATCATGGTAGTAAACAATCTTTGGGCTTCACACATAAATGGTTGAATTTTTTAAATTCATATTTTAACAACCCATGCAAAGTAGTTTCATTTGGGGTCATTCCCCAAAAATGGATTCATCATCATAAAATGTTGGCGGTTTAGTACAACCAACAATGCTAGGATTTTGGAATTGAAAAAACAACCACTAGCAATGGTTTCAAAGTCTTGTTATCATACTCTACCACCATTTATATCATTTTTTCCCATTATTACGAATGTTTTCAACACATCAAAAGATTTAAAGCATGGGTCCAACATCAATGCTAGAATCTTATGAGCCTTGTTAACATTATAAGTAAATGAAAATGCCAAAAATGGAACTAAGATTGCCAAGATTTCGCCATCATACATATGGGTATTACATGCAATTTAAACTCAAAATCCCCCCTCACAAAGTTGGTGGAGTTGGTTTCGTATTGCTAAATTTCACTTTGCATACACACATTTATTGAAAATGTAGCATTTTAGGCATCCAAGAATATCCAATAACCTTGGGTTTAAAGGAGGATGCATTGTTTCACAATAAGAAGCATCGTTTCACAAATTGTTTTGTAAACTACCCATATGCATCTAGCATACAACCTTGTAATTCCAAAATTATTTGCCTCCCATAACAAAAATTGATGGCATCCTAATGTTACAAGGTATCTTAGAAGATAATCACCTTGCTAGTAGACCTAATTTTCACAAGGGTTTTTAGTTTTCAATGACATATATCTACATTAAATCACACCTTTTTCCATTCATTGCATCCTTTGCCACATTTCTTAGTCTAGGTAATTGTTTTCTACAAGGTAATTTGGGTGGCCTTCAAACTGACTTCCCAAAAGCCAAGGAATACATTTGTATATTCAATTACAAGCATATTAAGATGTTTTATTAAAAGTGTGGCCAAAGCAAGACCCTTGCTAAGGAGTTACGAGTCCTAGAAAAATACATATGACCATAGAATTGAAAGCTTGGGCAAGCATGAACTCATTGTCACCCTCATATTGCACATAGGCAATTAATTTATCCAAAAATTGTAAGGTGACAATAGATTTTTCAACACATATTCATATGTAACTTTTTATAAAAAATTATTGTTTCAATAATTTGATTATTAAATATTAACTATGTTTAATACACTTACTTATTATGAACTTATTGATTATAGAAAATTATTGAGTATTAATATGAATAAAACAGTGTAATTCATATAATTAATTTTACATTAACTAAAAAATAAATTACTTATTAAATAATAATCAGATAAATGTTTATCCAAGTTGGGGATATTTCATAATGAATTAGATTGATTATTTAAGATAATTATTGATTCATCAATAATTACCAAATCATAAATTATTTAAATTCATTAATTAATTTATTATTTGGATACATATAATTAAATTAGATTTTATATTAAAAGCAATGTGTATATTATACTAAAAATTCAATTCAATGTGCATATGGGTACGCCTATTTATACCTTGATGATTTTTACCCAAATTCATATTTAATATTTAATAATGAATTATATTTCAATAATTTATTACATATGAATTACGAATTAATATGTAATTTATTTAATTATTATGGACGAATTTATTAAACCAATAATTAAATTTTATGAATTATAAATAATTAAAAAAATAAAACTAATTCATTGATTAATGTAAATAACTAATAATATTTTTCAAAAACTCATATGATAATTGATTAACTATATGAATTTAAATAATTAATGATCTGATACTTAATTATTTGATATTAATTATCTTAATTCATGAACTAACTAATTATAATTAGATTAATTAATCTAGATAATTAGATCATTGGTTAATCAATTCAAATTATCATATATTTAGTTCAAAAATTTATGTTTCAAATAATTATTTTTCATAAAATTAGATTAAATATTTTGATAATTAATTATCTGAAAAAAAAATTAATTTGAATAAATAATTCAAGTCACTGTTTCAAATAACTAAGTATTAAATAATTAATTCACATATTTATCATATAATCAATAATTTGGTTGTATAACTAACATAATATAAAAAAAAACACAAAACATGTGGAAAAATCTTTCTATAGTTGCAATTCAATTTGTAATTAAAAAACAAAAAAAAGATTAAACCCATATGTTTTATATTTGAATTTCATGTTATAAATTATATAAAAAATGCATGTTTTCTTATGTTTTCACATTAAAATAAATTAATCATTTTGGGATGAACTCAAAAAGCTTAACTTGAAAGGCAAAACATAAAATTGAAAAACAATTCATGGCTATTTTTTAATTCAGTTATTCTTTTGTTTTCTTACCTATTTACCTACTTAAGTAAGTAAGTAGGTCATACTTTTATACTTACTTATGTAAGTAAATAGATAGGTAAGTCTTAGGTAAATGCATAGATATGTAGGTCTTAAGACCTACTAATTTATCTAACTATGGTTATGTACGACATACCTATTTATTTTTTTTCAAAATAAATTAATTTTTTCCATGTGGCAATTTTTTAAAATTGTGCCATGTGTCACAATTTTGGACCATCATAACAATCATAATGGACAATGGAAATCAATATTTCCAAAAAACATTTATGTCCAAAAATCCTCATAATGCCATGTGTTAAATTTTAGTGGATGGATGATGATTAAATGACATCAACATGACATCATGGGTGCATTTACAATGGAGTTGCATAGTAATTAAAAATGAATTGTGATAAAATTGTAATTGAGTTACAATGAATTGCACTATATATATGGTGAATTGTAACTTTACAATTCATGTGACTTGTTTATTCGTACTCACAATGTATACATATAATGAGTTGCAAGGCTAGTTGTAAAACACCCCTTTTTCTCAAAGTGATGTTAAACATAGGGCAAACTTATCCTTAGGTGGTACCACTAGGACCATCACACCTTAAATTTTTGAAAACCATCCAACTTTCAGTCAGCATGGGATTCACATGAAAAAAACTTTTCATTCCAAATTTTTTATTAAAAGGTTTTATCTATAATATGTATTTTATAGATTATTGATTGAATCAATTTTCATTTAGTTATAATTTTTTGAAATCAAAATCATGAACTCCTAAAAGGCCATTAATGTCAAGAACACAAATGATAACTATTTTCATCTTTTTCTATTTTAATGACTAGTTTGAATCATTCCCTTGTGCATGTACTAAATAAACAAGAAAACATATTTAATGTGTAAGTGTAAGGACACTTCAAATAAAAAAAGTTAGGAATTGAGGCAAGAATGGTTTAGGAATCAAAATCTTAATGAATATTATAGGTTCTTAGGTGCTCATTATTTTTTATGAGTGTGTGCATAGGTGGGGAAAACATAGCCCACCTAGTCTAATCAAATAAACCAATGTATAAGTAGATGAAATTTTATTTTTTTGATTGGGTCCAAGTTTCTTATGATTTTGGCAAGGTGGTTCCTAATGGTACCACCCAAGGATATTTCTAGCCCATAAGACATCAAAGGCACTTGACCACAAAACACCTTTGGAAACCTTTTTAGGAAAAAACTTGATCTAAGAAAACTTAAGGATTTTGGAGTTCAAACATACATCCATGTTCCTAAATCAAAAGAGACAAAGTAGATGAACACTCTATGAAAGGAATTTTGGTTGGAATAAATAAGAGGAAAAAAGGTTAAAAGTGTTACATACTTGCGTTGAGGAAAATGGTTACATTTAAAGATGTAATCATAAACAAAAAAATGAACCCATGCACCATTTGGATGTAAAAGGACATGAGGACAAAGGCATGATGATGTTTTTGAAAATGAAATGTGAATAAGAGGATGCATGTTTGCTTCCTTCCAATTAAAACACATATTATCAAGGCAAACGGAGTATCAATTGTTTGATAATGCCCCTGGCATGCATCATGCCTCTTGAAAGAAAAATCCTAAGTGAAATCAAAATACAAAAACCTAGTCCTAATGAAAATAACAACATGAACCAAGTGGATAATGGATAAGCAGATAACACCATCCAAATGTACCAAGGGAAGAGAAGAAAAAATGTCTAAGAACCCAAAAGGTCCACTAGAACACAATTCAAACTTGCCAAATTGAAAAATTACATCAACTTAATAAATGGAACAAGCCCATACATTTTTTTTTAATGCAATAAACAATAATAGGTCAAGAAGAGCCATGGAAGAAGAAATGGAAATTATTTCTAAAAACTAGACTTGGTCATTAATGAAACTACCTTAAGGTCACAATCTAATAATGGTCAAATGGGATTTTAGGATTAAAGAAAGTCAAGTCAAACATATTAGATATGAAGCCTATTTGGTGGCACATGGATGCAAACAAAAAATTGAAATTGACTATGAAAACACATTTTTTCCTTTGGCGAAAGGGATTACCATCAAGCTAGTCCCATCCATTGCTATCGCACAAGGTTGGGAGCTCTGCCACATGGATGTTAAATTAGCCCAGGCCTCATAAAACCTGGCAAATGCCAACTTTGCCAGAATTAAATTAATTCTGGCACATTTGTCGCCTTAATACTAGCACATCTGGCATATGCTTTATTTTTCGTAACAGGCTTCCCCCTACTAGAAGATAAAATCAAAACGGACACCGCTACTACCATTCTCGCGGCCATCGCAAACGAAATACAACTAGGCAAAGAATATGTTGAATGGAATGGACATGGAGACAAACTCACACTGTTATTCAAGCCAAAGATTGGCGTTTGGTCATTTTGATTTGCTCGAACTGCTTTGTGTGCATAATGCCCGCGAGGGACAGACTCGTCAGGCTGCTACGGGAGTCGTTTTTCTCCCATTTAACGATGGAAAAGTCACTATTGACGGACGTCGTATTCAGGAACGTTGTCGCCAATCCACCGCACAACTGACGTAGCTGCATGAAACGCCCTTTCAAGTAGTCCCACGCCTCGTTAAAGAATGTCTTTTCGTCGTGCTTGTCGAGGGCAGCCTTCACATCTGGCTCGCACGCGTAGACAACGAGCAGTTCATGGTGTTCGCTCTCTACCTTATCAATCAGGTCCACGCTCCAGTGTTTGGCTAGGTGCCCGCAATATTGATCCACTACTTCGCTGATGAACACACCAGGACACATCTTGATGAAATCCGCTAGCATCACAGGGGGCGCTTCCAATTCCCTGGCATTATTGTTGGAATCACGCTCCGCCTGGATCTGCAATCCATCTGCCACAATGGAAAGCGAAAAGATGCTAATCTCCTGCAATGTTTACTATTTTTCAATGTCGGAAAGTTCGTTGTATAAATCACGTGCCCACAAGCCTTGATCGCAGATGTGCATGACGACGACATCTTTGGTGACGATCCAGCCATCTCACTGAATGATCGTGGTGGGATCGATCTCGTTTATCAACGCAGCATCCACAGTAGAGTGAATGTCCAAACCGGTTGTAATGTTCGCCATCAGGTTTGACACCTCTTGGCTCTGTTGAGAGATTACCAAGTTCGAAGACTAGAGGGTGGCAAATGTGACGGCGATCTGTTCGAACAAAGGCGCTAGCGCTCCCGCGATAACCCACCATTGCGTGGATGGCGCTTGAACCGGTCGCTTGTCGGCCATGTGAATCATCAATCGACGATGGTGTTCCAGAAGCCAGCGTAGAATACTACTGAATGCGACCCACCGCGTCGTGTCCTTCGAGCATTTGAACCCATTTCGGTGATGAGGATTTGCTGAGCACGAAGATGCACAGAGAACGCGTGGGCAACCTTGTAGAACGCCTCGTCCAACACCCCATGTGTGGCATTCTTGATAATGATATCGAGTTGGTGAGGGATGCACCAAATGCGAAGCATAGGATTCGAGCACTCATTCTCCAGCAATGTGACAACACCAGCGTGTCGAACAGTCATGGTGTTCTCTCCATCCGAGCTGATCAAAATGACTTTTTCGCACCAAGATGGAGACACGATGTTGAACATAATCTTGATGAGCTTCACGTAATTCTGAACGGTATGTCATTCGAAGAATGGAACGAGAACGAGGTGAAGGTTGTAGAGCATGCCTTACACGCACACACGAATCCACTGATCGAAGAGAGGAACACCCAAATGAGTGCTTGCATCAGCAGCTAGTGAAAACGCCCAAACTGCTGGATTCATGAGAACATTGGAAATGATATGCAAGGAGACGACAAAGAGAACGTGAACGAAGTGACCGACCATGTGGTTGTTGAGGCCGTTGAGTTTGGCATTCTTGGTCGCCGAACGATGTTGCTTAATCACCTTGGATGTCTACCGAAACAACAACCTAACAGAAACATGTCGAATTGCAAGGTTGAATCGCAGAGAGTTCTTGATCGTCACCAGGTATGATCCGTCCTCCTACGGTTTGAACAGCTTCATGGTGTTGGCCTTCGTGATCGGTTCGGATGCATCGTCTTCTTCATCTTCCTCTAGATGGAAAAATAAATCTCCCACCACATCATCGACGATCGTAGGCCTCGAAATGATGAACTATAGGCTATCCTTGTCCTTGTCCAATAAATTGTGAATGCCATAGACCTCTTTTTTCTTGAAGAATGTAGCCTTCTCTTGATGCAAGAGTAATTGATAATGGGTCCAGTCTTCGTGATGTTGAGATTCATGATGATTTTTGTAGGCCTCAGGTCGGAACAGGAACTGGAACAGTTGCTTGTTCTTGGTGTGTTGGCGTTTCACACCAGGACCTTCATGTTTCTCGCGCCTGATGTGGACACAAAAAAAGGATTGCACAATTGTAATCATGCCACCTAACGATCGCTGCACCGGTTAAAGATCGTATTCCATAGTGTGTTTGTCTTGAAATGGTGTCTGTCGACTCATGATGAGATGCAAGGTGCGAACAAGGTGCGAACAAGATGTGCAGTATCGAGAAGAGTAGGATCAACAGGCCGATCGACGAACACGTGCGCACACACACACAACGAGATTGATAATACTATAGTGAATGTGCACTCGACGACCCCTTTAAATCTGATGATTTCAGTTTAGTGACTCCGAGGTGGGAAACCACAAAAATGACTACACCCAAATCACTATTTTGGCCCTCAGAGGTTCAAACTGACTACCAAAAAATAGTGATAGTGACCGTTTTAGTGACTTGCGGTGGGGATGCTCTTAATAAATGTATTACTTAATCATGGCATTTTGGCGAAATTAATTCCGGCAAAGTTGGCATCTAAAAATAGAATGCTAGGTTTTATGAGGCTTGAATTAGCCTTTTTAAATGGGAGGATTGAAGAAGAAATCTACATAAGGTAGCCTCCTTGGGATATGTTGTCCAAAGACATGAAGAATTGGTTTAGAAGCTTCAAAAAACCTTGTATGAACTTAAGCAAGCCCCAAAGGCTTGGTTTGAAAAAATTAACATTTATTAGCAAATCAAGGACTGACAAAAGCACCCAAAATAGAAACCTATTCCAATTAAAGAATTAGGAACAATCATTGCTTGTGATTGTGTATGTGAATGACCTTTTATCATTGGTAGTAGCACAACCAACATAAACTAAATCAAGCAAGATTGAAAAGTTAGTTTAAGACCTCAAATTTGGGTTTGGCTTTAAGATTACCTAGGGCTTAAATTCAAACAATGGTTTTAGAAAATATTTCTTGATAAAAAATCATTCAATGCAAGCCTATTTGTTGAATTTGGCATGACAAATTGCAATCCCTTGAACAATACACCACTGGTTGAAGGTTTGAAGCTACAAGTTGACATGCATTCCTTTGAAGCTAACCAACTGCTATCAAAGCCTAATTGGTAAGTTGATATTTTTAACAAAAGCGAGATTTAATATTGCATTTGTAGTAAATCTTGTGAGTAGATGCAAAGACCTCAAGAGCCACACATAAAAGCTACCAAATCAATCCTTTGCTACGTCAAAGGGACCATCAATGTAGGGTTGTTCCATAGAAGGGGAGTAGGCCTTACTCTCATTAAATTCACTAATGTAGACTAGGGAGGAAATGCAAATTCAAGAAAATCAACTAGAGGGTACATCCTTTCATTAGGAGGAACCTCAATCAGTCGGAACAATTTTTTTTTTGGGGGGTGTTTTTATCATCTATAGAGTTTGAATACATGGCATTCATGGAAGTTGCAAAAAAGGCGAACAACTTTTGGACTTACTTGTTGAGTTTGGCATGACTAATGTTTCAACAATGCCCATATATTGTGACAACGAAAGTTTCATAAAAATCGCCATGAACCCAATATAACATTCCAAAACCAAACACTTCGCCATTCGCCTCAAGAACATATAACAATTTACAAAGATCGAAAGAATCAAGGTAAAAGCTAAGGTCAATAGCTAGAGAAACTTGTAACACTTTTTAATGCTATAATTAAATATGGATCATACATGTTACCATTCATTGCCACCTTATTCCTACTTTGGATGTGTGAGATCACTTTAATTTAATTCATTATTGTTATTCTAATTGACTTTTGTACCCAAAGGAATCACTTCAATCTCTAACTACACTTTCCACATGGGGGAGTCATTCCAATGCTTAATAATTGGATTGGAAATCAACCTTTTACATTTCAAATCGTGTTGTATTAAAGGGTCATTTAACTATCCACAATTATTCAACATATTGTCCAAACCCAAAGCTTGTCTATTGAAAAACAAAGTGGGAACTTATGTTTCTCCTTTCATCCGACTGGTAAGGAAGGAATGATGTAGTTTTGTTCATTTTGTTTGTTTTGTCATATTGAGATCTCCCAACAACAGGCCTTGGTTGTGTTCTTGGTACAACTTGAATGTGTTGTTTGTGTAAGGGTGCAACGAGGTCATTTTGTCATGTTAGACCCATGATCCAAGAATTAGTAAATTTTGAGTCTTTCATCACCTGATATTCAATAAAATTTTGATTTAGAATTTTTAGAAAATTTGGGAATGCATTCTTAAATAGTGCTGTTGGAAAGCCTTCAAATGAGTACAAGTACACCAAAGTGACTTTGTAATTTTCAGGCCTATGGTGCGGGAGAACTACTGAATTTTGAGTATTTTATGTGATTCAGAATTTGATAATCAGATTTCAAGCTTTCAGTGGAATTGGATTTCACACACAAATGCATATATTGTGCTTACAAAACTTGCTCAAGAGCACGGGCCACACCAATAATGTTGCAAGGTGATTTTGTGGAGGTACTAAGGTGATGTTGAGCCAAGATTAGGGTTTGGGTGCCTGAGTCTTGCTGCATGGAAGTTTATGATGGATGAGAGGCAGATGGACATAGATGTTAGGGCTGGTGCATGGGAATGGTTGACAAAAGGTCTCATTAAAACAAAGCGATTGGGCTATGAGGGGACACCATCACAAAAGAGGGAAAAAGGGAAAAATCATTTCTTTCTTCACAAAGTATCATATCTTATCTACAAAACCTTTTTGTAGATTAAGAAATGGTTTCTTTCTAATTTGCATATTTCCCCTTCTCCAAAATTCTATAATTGGATTTACAACTATTAAATAATGGGCTACTACAATTCTCTTGGAGGACGCAAAAAATTTCTGGAAAAATCTTCATGTGATTAGATAGATCACCAATGCTTAAATGTGTTTTTCATGGTGATATGTGATCATTATCTGGTGCAGCCACATTTCATCAATTGCTGTTGTCCATTGTTTGAAAGCTTATTGATTTTTGTGAAATGTGGATCACCTCATTTAATTGTTGAAGCCATTTCATTGGGAATCGATCACCACGGATCCTTAATGTCCAATTCACAACAGATTTGGTGACAATTTTGTGCAAGATATCTTGAATGTTTATATTGTGAAAACTACCAGATGGGTCATATGATTACTCAATATTCAAGCAAGAGAAGCTGCAGTGATGAACATTTCTTGAGCAAGGAGATGGAGTCACAAATGATTTGTGAAACAACTCTTGTAGTGAGAGCATTGCACAAGTGAGTGCAATGTGAGTCAAATGACAAATGTGACGGCATCTAATAAGACACAAAACAATGCACCAGCTCATGGTCATAACTGTTTTGGGGATGGATCTAGAGAGCCACCACCTCCTTCAGATGAGAAAGAGCCTTGGGTTTCACCATTTGACAACGCCCTTAGAAAATCTACACCTACAATTCCCAGAGCTAGGAAGAATTCCAAAACCTGTTCCAGACTTCCAAGAGCCCTATCAGCCCCAACATCCCCAACAATGCGATCAGGAAATTCTACACCTGCAAGGCCCGGTTCACAATCTCCATCACCAAATCAGAAACCATCAGGCACAAGGTTGACATGTTGGGGTTCTTGCATGGGATCCAGAAAAAGGACCCAAAAAGCTCATCCAAAACTTCCTATAGACTACGCCCCTGACACCATACCCCGAAAACATACTCCTCCTGATTACAGTTCCCCCACTTGCAGCCGATCAGCAGAGCTTCAATCCCCCACGGAAAAGAAGAAGATTCCTAGGTTAGGAATTCTCCTCAAATACCCACCAATAAGTTCATGCCTTCATGTTTGCAACAGCAAGCAGTCATAATAAAACTTCTCATGAATAGTGATGATATATGCATAAGAATTTCAACATAAAGAATGAATTTTGAGTTTTTTTTTTCATGGAATCAACATGATATATCAATAGCTTTTCCAACTCTACATAGTCTCATAGAACTTGAAAATTAAGCCATAGATACACACAGAGACTAATCTCATAGAGTTTTCAGAAATTGGATTAATCTGGCTTGAATTATGACAAAGATAGTTGCAAATTTGAAGAATTGAGGACTAATTAAGCCTTCTTCAAACTTGAGGACTAAAGATGGGGACATGGGTTGGCTTATTGGGCAGTAAGTCGAGGTGCACAATATCATGACAAGAATTTGGCAAATTCTCAAAGGAACAAATCTCTGCTCCAATGCACCTGATGTGGTTGCTTTCCTTAGATATTTGTCAATGCACTCCAATCCTACAACAAATTCTTTGTAGTTTTGTATACAAATTAATACTCTTTTAGTGCCATGAGTGGTGCAATTGCAAAGGGGTTGTTGCAATTTAGTTCAAACAACCAGCAATCGCCAAACCTCATTGTAACATGATTATTTTGTGGTATGTTGAAATTTGGAATTTGTGGGAAGCACAAAACAATAATGTTTTCATAAATCACGGAATTTGAGCAGATGTGCAAATGTAAAGGGCAAGATGGGTGTCCTTCATATTCCCAAATATTCACCAACAACTTTGATCAATCCAACATCAACTAGAAATTAGCTGGAATTGTTATGATCCTAGTAAGGGGAACTGGATTATTGAAGAGAGTAAACTGCTAAAACGCAGGAACAGTATCAAATCTTTCAGAATTCAAAGAAACTAGAGTGTACTACATAGTGATAAGTATGCCTGTTACATTATAGATAATCGCCAGTACAGCTACATCACAAATATGGAAGAAAAGAAAACCTTGATGGCATCTTTGATTTGTCAAACGCTTCAAAGTTTCCATGGAGGGGCTGGGACCTTGTTTGATTGTCAGTTGCACATGTTTTCTGTTGAACTCAATTAAATAGTTGGCTACAAGATGCCTGCAAAGTTTTCAATTTTGTTATGAACAGGACCAATCAAGCTGTTCAATCAAGCTTGCCAAAATCAATAAATGGAAAGTGAAAATTTGTCTCTGCAACCCTTCATAGCAAGGGTTGTTCACTCTATGCCAAACAAGACAAAGAACCATAGTAAGTGATGAAATAGTCATCATCACTAACAGCTTCTCTTCAGTCTTGCACATTGTTAAGGCAAACCTCATGAGTAGGACCAAAGTGACCAAAGCAAACCACAGAGGTGGAAGGGGAGGCCTCTAAATGTTGTGAATGCAATTGTTACACTCCCAAACAACAAACAAATATTAGATAAACAAGCTTTACCTCTTACTAAGAATGAAAGCACATCTGGATCAAACACAAAACAAATGAAGTGAACCGTAGACATTCGAATGTTGAGTGCAACATATAAGAAAATCAACCTTTTATGTGGATTAGTACCATACTGATACACATGGGAAAATGGGTGCATACAAAGTGGGTTGGAGAGGAAGAGTTAGAATGAAGGTGGTAATGCTTGCAGAAAGGTTCAATTTGGTGTTCAAACATGTGGCAACTACTTGATGATATGGATGCCAAGAATGGGGGGCTCCATGAAAGTATTGAAAGCAAACCCAACAGCATTTGAGCAGCTTGACCAGCTACATGATATACTCCTACTGAATGCTCAATTCTTTGCACATGGCAACAGCATACACAGTTGCAGAGACCTGTGCATTCGAATAACAGAATCCCAAACCATAAACCCTAACCCTAACGTTTGTTTCTTGTCAAAGATGGCATGCCAACCAATTTGGTCAATGGGGGTTATGGATAGAGAAACCAAAATCAAAGTGACAAGTTAACAAAAACACTAAAGGCTTCATACATCTACTCAAAATTTCTGCACATCAAAAAATCAATATAGATAGCAAGCTCAGCTAATCTCTTCACATTGTGTAATCTGTTTTGCCCATAAGATCATGCACACAAATCTTCTGTGGTGACAGACTTGACAAGAGACCTAATGTTTCAGCTGGATTGAAGACTACCCAATTAGATCTGTGTGCTTGATCAAATGATATTGATCTGGATTGATCCAAAGCTTGCAATGGTATTCTGACCCAGAAGCTGAATACTTGGCATTGAGTCAAGGATTTGAAGAAGGTTTGGAGAATGACATAGCCATTTTACAAATCACCTCTGAGGAACACATCTTGAACCACAAGTCTGTGTGGAACAAAATCCTTAGACGAAATTGTAATTGGGTACAACAAATTCTTTTGCCAATCCTCCTGCTCCCACTTTTGCATGCCTTGCATATACACAATCCAAATTCCAACCCAAAAATTCTGATCCAAAGTTTGTTGAAATAAAAACTCTTTGAAGAGATTGCAGTAGTAGCTCCAGCAATTTGCAGAAATTGGTTGAAAATTGGCTGCAGGTTGGTGTTGCAACATTGTATTGTCTGTGGGGTCCTGCAAGTCATACCAAAGAATTTTGAAGTTGTGTGATAAGTTACTTTGGGCCTGATGATCTTTCCTCTTTGGGGCTGGACCCAAATGTTGCCAGCATCCCAAGTTCACTGCCAGACAATCTTGTCGACACAAAAACTTTGACCAAATTCTTCACTTGAATTTTCTTTTGAATTTGGGTACAATAAAACCTAAGCTAGAGAATTTCTTTGTGAGTAGTAGTTGCACGTGGAGGAACCTTCCAAATGTTGTTGTCACTTTCCCTCCCAAGAAGCCTCCTCCTCTCAAGTGTACCTACAATAACCATGAGAACGACCTCTTCAGCAACCTTGCACATGAAAGATCATTCAAAGATGGAAAAATCTGAAGAAACTCCCTTGCAAATTTGGACTCAACAATATTTGAAGAAACCTCACAGGCTTTTGTAATTTAGAATCTGACCAACAATGTCTGCCTTACCAAATTTGTCCCAAATCCCAACTCAGAATGGTGTGAGAGATTTTTGCTCAAACAATTCTCGAAGATGAATTACACAGTGCCTGACCAATTTCTCCACTAATTAAACAATTCTGTGAAAAGCTGTCTGTCACCAAAGCAAAAATAAAATAAAATCAACAATTTGTGAGATTTCTGGATGGGATTCAGATGTTGTTGAATGCAAAGAGAAAACAACAATCAGGTCCTGTAGTGCAAGGTGAAGAATCCAATTACAAACCTGTGAGGAAGATGGAATAGCAATCAATTGTCTCTCGTATGCTTGATGAGATGCAATCAGTCTATGCACAATTTCAAGCATCCTTATTGAAAGCTCAAATCCAGTTCAAGCTTCAAGTAATGGAGAGCTTGGCCCACTCCCGTCACCCTAGTCTCGTCCCAAAGCTCCTGCCCACCCCTCTTGTCCCAGGGCGAGAAGCTAAGGAGTGTGCCCCAGGTTCTTCTTTCTTTCCACCATCATCTCCTCCCCAATTGCTTTGAAGAATGGGGAGAATGGCTCACTCCAATTGATCATCATCATCTTCTTCCCAATTGCTTCGAAGACTAGATCAAGAGCTTGATTCACTCCTCATCATCATTTTGAAGAATGGTGTCAAGCTTGGCTTCTTGGGCTCACACATAGTGATCATCATCATCATCTCCCCAATTACTTCGAAGAATGGAGATCTGACCATCTTTGAGCAACAATTCTTCATCAAGCTGTTGAAGACGACGATTCAAGAGCTCCAATTCCAAGCTCATGCGCAAAGCCTCTTGAGCCATGCTGTCTCCTTCCTTGCGCAGTTCATCCCTCTCTTTCACAACCAAAGCAAGCTCTTTACTCTTTTGTATGGAGGCAAGTGTGCTCTTGACCAAGTCAGTCTCGAGTTCCTTCATCAGCTCCACCCTCTGGTTGAGCTCCTTCTCAAGCTCAGACAATCTGAGGTACGCATCTGCAAGGGAGCACAGAAGCTCATACCTCTCCAGACTCAATTCCTCTTGATCTTGTAGCAACAAAGTGCAGTGTGCTTGAGATTGTCGCAGATCTTCTTCCAAGGAAACTACATACTCTTGAAGCATCAGCTCGCACTTGGAAGCTCCTGCAAGCCCCTTCTCCTCCTCGTCTTCTGCTAGCTGCGTGATCAGGTGGTGTGTGATCAGCTTGGAGCGAGACTTCGATGTCGCAGCAGCCCCGGCGCTTTTATGTCGTAACCTGTCGAGCAGAGCTTTATTCTCGAAGCGCAAGAGAGTGGTTTCACGCCTTGCAGCAGCCAGTTCTCTCCGCAGATCGTCAGTCGCTGTCTCCAAGTCGCTTAACCTGTACAATTCCCAGTTTTGAAGCTGCAGCAGCTCCTGATCATTGTTCTTGTTCATCTTGTTCATCTTCTTCTTCTTGGAGCGGCCTAGAGCTGCTGCAACATCATCATCCTTGAAGCAGCCACGATGATTCTTGAGCGCCTGTCGAAGCCCATAGAGACTCTTCTCATGGTTCATGCAAAGCTCCTGCAATCCATCCACCGATTCTTGAAGAATTCTCATCTTTTCTTCTTCGTCGTCCTTCTTGTGCGCATAATTCACGTCTGCACGTAGCAGCTGATCTTTTTCTTCCAAATCACGATGAGTCTGCTGCACCGCGTTATGGCCAGAACCTGCTGCTACAAGCCCGGCGCGTCGACCGTCCTCATGATCATCAGTGCCCGAGAGCTGCTGCTTGCAGAGGTCGGCGATCATAAACTCCGCTCGCTCCAGCCTCTTGCGAAGCACATCCACATGCATCTCCACCTCGTTCACCTTGTCACTGAACACGGCCTCCATCGCCGTCATGCTCTCAAAGCTCCTAATTCTATGTAACCGCGCCGCCGCTAATTCCTGCTGCTGCTCCTGCTGCCGTTGCTCCTCCTCCTCCTCCTCCTCCTCCCCCTCGTCCAGACTCAAGCTGCTGATCCTCTCTTTCAAACCTCGATGATCGCTGATCATCACCTTGACCTGGGCGGCGGCATCATCATCATCATCAGCAGCATCACGTCCCTGCTGAGCATCATCATGCCAGTCCAAAACTTCTAGCAATCCACTTCCCGAAAATCTTCCTCTACTCTTCAACCCTACTCGCTTTCTTAATCCTGTCGATAAGGTTAAAGCACCAGCAGCAGGATGAGCTACCACAGGGTGATGCGAATTCTCTTTCCCGGAAACAGTTTTCTTGCGAGATTCTGTGTCGATCACACCCGGCCACAACGTAAGCATCCCATGAGCAGCCAGTCCTTCTTCAGAAACGCCTACAAGACGAGCATGAGGCGCTGCAACATGGGTGACAACCTGCTCTTCAGTAGTACTATCTTCTGCATCCACAGCCAAGCTCTTACTTCCAATTACTCCAATACGTCGTCCATGATGCTCCAAAATAGCTACAGCTTCATGATCAAATCTAGTGTTGCAATTAGCAGCTCTGTCAAATTCCTGATCTTCCTCTTCTTCCATAACGACACGGATTTGTTGTTGTTGCGGTCTTCTTCTTCTTCTTCTTCCTATTCCTCCTCTTCCTTCTCCAACTCCTACTCTTCCTCTTCCTCCTCCGCCTCCTCCACCGCCTGTGGGCTGCAACGAGACTTGAAATTCCGTGATGATACTACTCCTCCAACTTTGTGCAGCAACAACAGATGCGACATGATCATACTTGGTGAGAAGCTTGAAAACATCATCATCTTCTTCTTCTTCAATTCTTCACACACAGCACGATTACTCCCACAACAACAACAACAACAAAATCATCATCACCACCACCACCATCATCATCATCATCAGCACAACATCTTCATGATCAAAAACCAAAAACAAAAAACTTCATCATGATCTTCATGACAAACACCAAAAACTAAGAAATGGGGGATTTTGGGGATTTGCACAAATTCTTCAGAATCAAATTGACAAACCCCTCCTCTCACAATTCTTTCGCCAGGAATGGAACGTTCAAAGTTCAACAGCAAGACCAAAATGGAAACTTAGAGTGGGGGTTTTTATTTTTATTTTTAAAAAAAAAAATACCACTCCCAAAGAAGTGCCAAACCTATTGAACACCTTTGCCTCAAACAGGTGCCAAACCTATTGAACACCTTTGCCTCAAAATCTAGGTACCAAAAAAAGAGAGGAAAAAAAAAGCATAAATACATAATAGAAACTACCAAACTCATCCATCATTCACACAAAAATTGCAGAATAGCAAACCAAAAAAAATTAAAATTAAATTAAATGCAATTTTTTTTATTAAAAAAAGTAAAAGCAGCAACAAATACACAAAAGAAACTACCAAGCTCATCCATCATTCACACAAAAGTAAAAAGTAGCCAAAAAATTAAATAAATTAAAATTAATTTAATTTTTTTTAAAGCAAGTAAAAAATACATAAAACAAACAAGTTTGGAAATGTGCTGCCCAGTAGCAAAGTAATTATTTTTCAAGTGCTGCCCAATAGGAAAGTATTTTTCTCAAATTGTTTTTTTTAAAATTCAAAACTTTGAATTAAATCTGCCTCAAAAATCATTATCTAGATTTGACCCCAAAACATTGGCCGTGTTATTTACTCATACTGCCTCACCTTTTTTTTTTTTTAAAAAAAAAATTTAAATAATAAAAAAATTATAATTTTTTAATAATAATTTTTAATAATAATTTTTTATTTATTTATTTTTATTCCAATTTTTGTGATGTTGCTCTAGTGGTGATCATCCCATAAGTGTATATCTAGACAAATTTGGCAATACTCAAAATATGAAAATAGAAATTCAATTGAGGTGATTTTTGACCCCCCAAATTTTTCAAAAAATCAGGGAATTTGCAACAGAATGTTCCTTTTACAAAAATATTTTTCACAAAACGGTGGGAAAACTTCACCAATAAAAAAAAAATTTAATCACTGTGCACACCTCATTGAATACCCAAAAAATGTCGTGTTTCATAATTAAATTGTCATCGTGTACAAAAATGAAACCGTAACTTAAAGAAAGAAGATGTGGTGTAGTGCACTTATTCTTCGCTTCTATCGAACACGGACAAATCCGATACTTAACACTTTTAGGTGGCTTTTTTTTAGTTGATCGACACCTTTCGGGTGGGTACGGAACCATGACAAGCTCTTTAATGTTTTTATATGGGGGGCCTTAGTTCGGATGTGAATGAATCAAATCGGTTCTTTTTTTTTCCGTCAGGGCACCAACATTGAAAATAAAAAATTATTCATTTCGAGAATTGGGTCTTATTATGGCTTATCAAAAAATTGCAGGTTGCATACTGAGGGACCCTTGAACGGGTGGGTGGTGGTCAGCACTGAGCACCTTATTGGGACCGGATTGCTAGTGTTCGAAGAAGAAGCGGTGGTGGTGGACGTGCTCGTGGTTGGCACCAGGCTTGGTGGACCATCCTTGGACCTGTTCGGTGTGACAAACAACAACTACCAATGATGGGTGCTCATGGAGGCGATACGGAATTTGACCTAATCCAGCCTATTCCTTTGGTCCCAACATGTTCCCAATGGGTTCCCAATGGGCTCCCATCATAGCTTCCTAATAGCTCCTTAGGTTCCCAATGTGTTCCCCAAGGGTGTTCCCAATAGCACTAGGTAGTAATGTACCTGGGGAAGGAAGGCTCGGTCAAAAGAGGATTGTCCGATTGCTTAGCACATTCACAATGGTAGGAATTGAAAGCTTTATTTTATCCAAAGATTAGAGGGGTCTTTGGTTCTCGAAATCAAAATTTTGTGTTTTTTCCATGCACAAACTCTCACCCAAGTAAGTCGTTCTCCTTATCTCTCTATGTCATTGCATGCTTTATTTTGGTATTTTATGATATGTTCGGGTTCAACTACCCTTTTGTCGAGTCAGATTGGTATTCAACTCTCTTTTTTTTGGGGAGAAAAAGAGAAATGAGTTTTTTTTTTAAAAATTTACTTTTAGTATCAAATACATTTCTCCTCTTTCACAATAAAAAGGAAAAGAAAAGAAAAGAAAAGAAAAAAGAAAAGCATAAATGTGTTTCTCCTCTTTCGCAATAAAAAAAGAAAAGAAAAGAAAAAAGAAACGCGTAAATGTGTTTCTCCTCTTTCACAATAAAAAGAAAAGGAATAAGATTGCGTACTTTTCATTAGTCCTCTTTCACAAGAAAAGAAAAGGAAAAAAGATCACATAAATACATTTCTCATCTTTTACAACAAAATGAAAGAAAAGGAAAAAAGATCATATAAATTAATTTTCTTCTCTTTCACGATATTAAAAAAAAGGAGAATATCGAATAAAATTTATTTCTTTGTCTATCAAAAGAAAAGAGAAAGAAAAAAAAGGAAAAGATCACTTAAATTCATTTTCCTATCTTTCACAATAAAAGGAAAGGGGAAAATAGTGGGACTAGGTGTGCTCATACCATAGCCTAGGGTTAGCAACATGGACAACACAATTATATATATTTTCTCAAAATTTAATTCATTTTTTTAAGATTTTAAATTATTATTTTATCATGATCTTCAATAATCTATTATGATATTGCCATATGAGTAATGAAATTATTCATATCATTGCTTGTGATTAGTATTTTTTTTTCTTTCAATTTTGTGATGTTGTCAATCATTCAAAATCCATTTGACGATTCCAATGCCTAGTATGGAGTGTTGACACCCTTAGTGGGGGTGCACTTGGGCTAATTAAGAATTAAAACATTTAATTCATTTCGAAAATTAAATATTTGAGAATATTTTTTTATTTTTCTTCACAATTTTTTTTAATTTTTGAGAATATTTTTTTTGAAAAATTCAGCATTTCCAAAAATAATATATAATTTGTTGCCAAAGGCTGCCAAGGTACTATGGTATGCACAACAAAATTGTAGGCACATTCTAGATTCCATTCATCAGTGTACCTTCTCTCAACCTGACCAAACCAAGGTGGACCCAAGGTTTAACAAAATTGGGATATTGAGGACAAAGTCCGATTGAATGTTCAGTTCATTCATGCAGCGTGCAGTGCAGTCAGGTTGTTCCATTCAACGTGTACAAGAGGTAATGGATAGTAAAATGCATAATGATGAGATGGATAGTAAAATGCATAATGATGAGATGGATAGTAAAATGCACAATGATGAGGAACGATATATCGTGTACGTAAATAATAACTTAAAAGGGTTGTATGCAACATGATGTGTGGTATGAATAGCTACTAGAGTAACACACATCAATGCGGTGTTGAAACCACGGAGATGCTCTAACCAAGTCTGAAGCATGCAACTTTTTTGTCGTTATGCAACATGACATTACGCACTACTACGAATAGCTACATCACTTACATGTGGTGGTGTGTTGAAAACGATGAAGATGTTAACATTAATTGCAAAGCATAGAACTTTTGAAATGTGAGGCATAGTTGTACCCTATTTGGGATTCGGATACTCTCCCTTGAAATGTATTGTTGCAAAACATGGTACTTTTGAAACATGAGGCAGGTTAGTAGGCCTATTGGGCATGGTTCCTATGAGATTAATTTACAAAGTGGAATTATTTTAGACATGAGGCATTTTACCACTCTATTGGGCTTTGGATGATTGTATGAATCTTGAGATTAAACATTCCAAGAAACACTAAGATCATATTTGGAATTTGTTATGTCTTAGAGCATCCCCATTGGCAAATGCACAATATGTTTTGGATGAAGAAGACTAAAGTTTATGCTAGTTGAAGGTAGTAAAAATGACTTTGGAAGCATCCCCATTGGCACATTGCACAATATGTTTTGGATGAAGAAGACTAAAGTTTATACTAGTTGAAGATAGTAAAATGACTTTGAAAGCATCCCCATTGGCACATTGCACAACATGTTTTGGGTGAAGAAGACTAAAGTTTATCCCCACCAAATACCATCATGATAGGTCTGAAACAATTATGTCATAAACATGACACCCTTACCAACTGTTGTTCTTCAGCCTTGGCCAGTGAACATGGCATATTTAAGCTCTGGTTGCCTGGTTGTGGTGGCGGTAGTTGGGATACACAAAACCCAAAACAAATTTGCATACACAAAACCTTGAAAGTAAAGTTCTCCGACATCATCATGCTGGATCATGCACACTACGTGACCAGCACCCACCAGTGCAACATCATCCATTTGAAACCTGTTATGATTCAGTTGTGGTAAGGGAGCTAGTTGGTGGCTGCTAGGATGCCACAACAACATGGGTATATTGTTACTCAATGCAATACAATTGAATTTTGAGTGCATGGGTTTGGCTAGTGCAAAATTCACACTTGTAAATGTACGTGAATTATTACTTTTGTAATCTCCTGATTTCAACAATCCTCCCTAACTATTATAAACACCCAACACAAAACACCAAACACTAGTTTTTTCCCAAGATAAAATTAGGAAAATTTTAGAGTTTTTTTTTTTTTGGTGTGTTTAGGGTGTAAATTCGACTAATTTAAATAAAATTATGAGAAAATTCCCTAAAATTTCAATAATCATTAATTGAAAAAAAAAACCCCTGATTATAACACTTACTTTTGTGTTGCCTTACCCTACCCACATCCGAAGGTAGCTCAATTGAGTTGGTTGTGTGCATTATCAATTCATGAGAAGTCAAAGATATTCTCCAAAGGTAATTGTGGGTTGTAATTTAAAACTTCATTTGACACTTCTTCATTTCTATGTACCTTTTATGTTTCTATTAGGTATATCTAAATTAAGATTTCATAAGAGTTCAATTGGGGCTTATAATCATCAAATCCTTGAATAAATTTAGGAAACAATCCTTTGTAAAAGCAACAAAACACCTTCAATGGACTACATTAATAAATAAAAACTCAAAATCTTAATGTATATTTGGATTTGTCATCATGTATATTGTCAGATGCATGTATTGCAAAAAATATTGGTCATTGATTAAAAGGTGTCTCTAGACAAAAAAGAAGTATATACATGATGTATTTTAAACATATTCATTAAGATTAATGCATGTTATAGGATAAAAGGCATCGTAAATCCAATGATATGCTGCAATTATTGAAGGGATTTGAGTTAGATGTTGATCATGTTTTTGTGTTGTTGTCAATTTGGCTATTATACATTTTGCTTTGATGAATAGTTAAAAACATGTTTTTACAAGGTTTTTCTCAACGCAATGTCAATGTTACTTTGCCTTCAACTAGTTTATTAGTGGATAATGTATAGATATTTATTGATGGTTTACTTGTCCATACTATGTAAATAAGGTTATTATGCATCCCCATTAAGTACATGACACATTAGAAGGAAGTGAAATGATTTGAAATAAGCTTTTATGCTTTCTATATGAAATTCAATGTTTGTCTCATTGATATCTTTGAAGAAGGAAAGTATAATAAATAAGTAAATTGTACATTTTAATGTTTTTAAATTTAATCTTACCAAAAGGTGCTCCAATCATGTTATCAAAGGATTTTAAATCACAAACCTAATTATCTACACATCTTATGCACACATGTTATTCAAGTAAGTAAATTGTGAAAGGGCTTGATGAAGGTTGGGGTTCCCAAAAGACCTACCTAACCAAAAAAAAAAAAGAAAAAAAAAACATAGCCCAAATAAATGAATAACATTATTTATAATTATTTCATTATAATTATAGTGGATTAATGTATGTTTTCAATTAGAATGATGTCATGTTAAATAAATAAATATACTCAATCTTAGATATAATGTAAATGTTCTTTTGAGTCCTCCAAAATAATTATATTGATTGTTTTAATTAAATTTTTTAATCAAAAGGAAGGCATTAAGTAATGTATTTGATTTCAAAAATTTATGAATAATCAATGTTTACATTTATATTTAACAATGTTCATTAAATACATTTGATTAAATTATAAAATATAACAATAATTTTGAAGGTTACAAAAACCATTCCAAAAGGTTGCAAGGAAAAGGACTTGTTCTTATTCATTTGATTGAATTTTTGTACTCAATGGGCTTAGAATTTGTAGTTTCAAGTGCAAGTCACTCTTGCAAAAAATGATTGTGTAAAAAGACATTAACTCATCCATAGAACCTTATTTAAACATTTTTTTGCATTTTTGGGGTTTGCCATGTGAAACAATATCAATGCCCAACAAGGTGTAGTCATGTTAATATGAGGCAAAAATAGTTGTAATCATTCCTTAATTTTGTGTTTTTTACACCATTTTTAATTTTAAAAACTTGAAAATAAATTAAATTTTTTTCACATTATCAAATCTAATATTTATTCTATAAAATTTCAAAATATGAAGTTGTTTCATTAACATTTGGACCTTCAAAAGTATGTAAAAAAACTTGTAACCATTATTTTTAAGTAGTAAAAAAACTTGTAAATGGATTTGGAAAACTTTGAAAATGACATATTTTTGGAAAAAATTTAACACAAACCTCAACAAAATAGTACAAGAAAAATTTTAATATCTTTAAAGATTTTTTTGAAGATTTTTTTTCTAGAATATTTCCCAAAAAGTAGTCATCTAAGGGGACTAGTGGCTCCTATTAGCCCATTTGCACCCAACATTATTGTAATTAACAAAATCACACACATTAAAACATGCACACAAATATCATTCCTTTCCCATATCCTCTTTTGATTTTACCATCCTTATTGTTGATAGATTTGTTAGGACAAAATTTTGGGTGCAATGAATAACAATGACCAATGTCATGACCCTTAACACCATAATGCTCACATTCCTTGATACTTGAAAATCTAATATTTCATGTATATTAATAGTCAGCATGCCAAGAGTGAGTGATTGTGGGCTAGGAAGGATTATAACACCTTTGTTGAAAATGGTGGTTGTTTTTAGTGAAATTGTTGAAAAGAAATGCAAATTCATTCAATTTGTTGCCATATTTTGGCTTTTGAAACTTGGCCGATCATTAGCAAATTTTGAGAGCATGAAACAACTTCTTGATATTTTGAAGATGAAAAACACACTAAGTAAACAACAATTTAACTCCATTAGTTGGAAAACAATTAAAAGCATGTACTACACAAAGTCTACCAAACCTATTGTGTAGAAGGTCAAATACCTTCTTCTCAATTGTGATGAAGTTACCACAACTAACAATTGGTCTTGGTGTAGTGTTCACACATTTGTTGTTGATGGCTTTCAAAGGATGCCATTGTTGTTGAATCTAGAAAGCGTGATTAGTGAAGGTAATGTTGATAATTGAACCCAATTAACTATGCAATCTTTGATGGAATATAGGAGTTTGATAGTTGATAAAATTGGTAGCAAGTTTATTTGTTTTGGATTAAACAAAATCGCATTGTTTATGAAGTTACAAACTGGTGTTGCTACTCAATTCAAATCTAAAGTTGCACCTTTAATGATTGCAATGCATTGTATGCACATCAAACTTACCTAACAATGTAAACTTTTTTTGCATAGCCCCTAGTTGGTAAGTTTGAAGGATTGTTATAGACTATGTACATTTATTTTTCATCTTCATCGAAATGACATCTTGAACTTGGCATTCTTCCCAAGTTGTTTTAGACCAAACGTGTGAAATTGCTACATAATGTAAAGACTAGATGGATATCCATGTTGTCCCTTGCTAAGCAAGTTTTTGAGAGTACAAAATTTTGGTGGTAAAAATGTGTGATGACTTATATATTGTAATAATAGCAAAGACCAACTTCCAATATCTTTGTGACATTGAAGTGGTGATGGGGTTAGTTTGCATCATGCTTATGTTGGAAATAATCCATGCATTTATAAAGTTTGCACAAGTGTGTGACACTTTTGTATGTGATTTTGTGACTGCTAGGAAGATTTGTTGTATTGAATTGTATAACATGTATTTAGATTTCAAGTGAGAAAAAATATGGTGCAAAAAAATTCAAAGCATTTTTGGATTTAACAAAAAAACAACAATGACCAATTGTTAACTTTTTAGTGGACAAATCCTACAACAAACATTTAATTCAAATGATTTTTTAATTTCATGGGCAAGTAGTGTTAATTGGATAAGAAATGGCCTTTATTAAGGTGTTCACCCAAGCTACACATGATGGTTGGACAATAATTTTCAAAGTTGTCAAGATTTAATGTTCACATGCTACCATATTTTTGATATTTAAATTGGAGCAATGATTCCCCAGCCAAAAATTCATGAATGTAGTAAACATCGTTGATCTTTAATATTAGTTTAATCCTCTTGTTGAAGAAACATTATAAGGACATTTAACCTTATTAGAAGCTCAATTTCGTTTTGAGAAGTTCCTTGGCCCAATGATTAATTGAGTGAAAATCCCAACATTTTTATCTAAAATCAAACTTGATTTCAAATTTTATTTTTAGATCATTATGCATAACAACCATGTTGTTGCTTTGGAACCGTTGATGGTTTGCAATTTTATCACCTAACTATGGTTTACATTACCATCCAACAACACCTTGGAACACTGACTATTAAAGCACTTTGCATTGAACCTTTTGAAAACTAATATCTTAATCATGAACAACCAATATTGTTGGTTAGTCCATTGCAAAATGCATATGCTTGCCATGTTTCTTACATTTGCATATACCTTATTGCCATATGCTATCTTATTAAAAACAATGTTTTGTCAACACATGTATCACATGTTGGTTTGGATCACTACCTAATTTTGAGCATTTTAGCTCTTAAGGAACTACAATCTACATAATTAAAATAAATGTTAGCCACTGCACACCCTTCATATTTTCAATTTACCATGAATAATTCCACATGGGTTTGTATGTAGCTTACCAAGATACCTTGATATTTTGAAAATCTCCATGCTAACTTTTGCCATTGATTTGCAAATTCCATCATGTTTGCAATTCCAAGTTCCAATGCTATAACTTCCTATTAAAAGGGGCGATGATCATTACAAAAGTAATTCACAACAACAAATGAGGATTTCACAAAGGCAATAATTCTTTGTAAAAATATGTAAACATCGATTTACAACAACAAAACAAATAGCTAATGAAGTGATGAAGAAGGCAATAATTCTTTGTAGAAATATGTAGACATCGATTCACAACAACAACAAAACAAATAGCTAATGAAATGATGAAGAAAGAAGTGAGATGCATTCAAATGTGATGTCCCTTCATGAAAAGTAAAAATAAGGAAGCCACAAAGTTTGACAATAGGAGAAAGGATGGTGATAAATGTGAAGGAGTCGCTTATCAAGCGTTGATGCTATATTGACAACCAACATGAACAACTTGTGATGAAACAATATCAATCCTTCCACAATTTCCAAACTCAACAAATTTGAATCCACGATGAGCCCTAGATCCAATTGTAAAGAATATGATGAATCTTTCATCACAAACTTGTCTAATTTAACAAGGGAATGTAGAACAAGCCATTAAGATCTTGCCACTCGGCAAAACTTCCCCCAAAAACACACTACTATTGTCTTGTCCTAGGCCCCTTATTTGAGGTCCCACAATCCTAGGGCTTTACCCTACACATTTCGCATCAAGGTCTTTTTCCACTCCATCTCTGGGGGTTTAGGGTTTAGGATTCATTTGTAAAACCCTTGGGGGCAGTGAAGGAGCTTGAAAGGCTTAAGGTCTTGTTTAAGGTTTCGGGCTTAGGGTTTAGGGTCCCTTGTTGAGCATGGAGGGTTGATGCAGGAGGAGCTTGAAGGACTCAAGCTTGTTTGGGTGTTTTGTTAAGGTTTCTGAATTTGGTTGAGCTTCGCCGCACAGGAAAACGGACGGGGAGTTTGAATGCTGCTGGAGGAGCTTCAAATGATCACCTTCTTTCTTTAGCACATGAGAGAGAGGAGATAATGAGCTCAGCAACGAGGTGATGATGGATGAGACGACGGGATATACTTGTGTAGTGTTGCACGTTGATCTTGACTGCTTTTATGCTGCGGTAAATCATTATTTTCTTCTCTGCTTTTGTGAGCTTTGGCTTTATGGTGCAAGAAACTTATGTAGTTTTGTTATAGTTGGAGAAAGAGCATCAGGTAGTTCAAGAACACCTGGTATATCTTTTCCACAAGAGTTGTTAGAACGGAAATATGTAGTCATTGCAGGTTTCATCACCTGCCCAGAGAAATCTAACCTAAAACTTTTCACTGTTTGCAAGAGGGTTTCTAGGGTTTCTTTGTCCTCAATTTCACTTCAAATGCAAATTGCAACAGCTCTTGATTGCTGGTGTATATCTTGGTGACCCATGATCAGTTCTTCTTCTTCTTCACTTTTGTGATAGTTGGAAGCTTTCCATGTAATGAATATTCTTTAACACATGTGGTGGTTGACAAATGGTTTTGCAAATAGAATTTTATGCTGATTGGAAGTGGAGATGGTTGTGCAGGTTGAGCATGTTAGGCTAAGTATCCCCAAAGAGCAGCCACTTGCAGTCCAACAGTGGGACGGTCTAATAGCAGTCAATTATGCAGCAAGAGCTGCAGGGATTGCTCGGCATGAAAGAGCTGGAGAAGCACTTCGAAAGGTTGGGATTCTGGAGTTTGTTTGCCACCATGCTGCTACTCGTGATGAGAAGCAGTTGTCTGGCTTTGTTTTTATACGGGGTTTGTGGTGTAATTGCTTGCTGACTGAAGTTGTTGTGTTTGCAGGTTTCAGTGTACATGTAGCTATCATGTTTTGCTGAGACAATTGTTGATGTCTTGGAGTGCAGTGTCCAGACCTCCATTTGGTGCATGTGGAGACCATTGGGAGCAGTGAGACTGGTGCTGCTGCTGTTGGTCCACAGGGGAATGCTAAAGTATCTCTTGAGCGTTACCGGCAGGTTAGTCAAGAATACTGCTCCAAATCTGTGCACACCCTACTACAAAACTATGCTCACATCCTCATTCATCACTATCTTGCTGCATGATATCATCTTTGCTAAGAAAAAAGAGGTTCAATTGAGTCATTGTTATCATATATTCTGTCCAGGAATAACTTGTCATGGCCAGTTATGAGGCTAGGTCCACAGAAAGGCTCCTCTTGAATATTCTTGTGGTGGGTCATCACTGCTCTTTGTAGGCATCAGCATGTGTGTTCAGCATTTTCCGGCGGTTTTCAGGCATATGTGAGCGGGCAAGCATTGATGAAGCATATCTTGATGTTTCAGACCAGGTATTACACCTTTTGAACATCCATGTGAGTCAAAGGATCTATCCTGTTTTCCCACTGTAGCTTTGATTATAGCAGATTTGTGTGTTTCTACTGAAGTACTACAGAGGCACTGTATGAGTATAGGCATTGCAAACAGGCCTTTCCAAGCTCTCAAGAACTGAGCATTCTCTCTTCAGACTCAATACTTCCCCTATGTGACTGGAAGGTCCACTTTGCATTTCACCCTCTTTTTGCATGCACCCAGTCATTTTCAATCGGAGATAACTGGTCTGCATGAACTACATCTTTTGCATTTGTTTTCAAAGGTTGAGGAGATGGTGAAGGAGGTTTATGACTGGGAGAGTGAGCTTCAACACCTTGTTCAAGTCGATGGCATCAACGGTGCTTCCAAGGGTGTACCAGAGATGGTGGTTGAAGATGGTCCTCTGATCTCGTTTAATGCATACGATCGGAGGTATGGAGCAAGTGGATTGTATGCAGGAGCATGTTGCTGTAGTGTTGGGCCATGTATCCTTTTCCTTGTTTCACCAGTGCTTGTGGTCTTTGTGGCTTAGAGCTGAGTACCACTAGTCATTTGTAATTCTAAAGTGTGATCATTCTGTGTTTGGTCTGGACAGGACAGATTGTTGGCAGGTGCCATCATTGCTGAGAGGATTCGGAGTGCTGTGAGAATGGAGCTGGGGTATACATGCTCTGTGGTAGATATGCTGCTCTCTCTGGCATTTCCCCTGACATGTGTTGAAGCTTGTCTTCTCTTGTCTCTTCTCTTCCTTTTCTCAATTCTTGTATGATTGTGGGTACTGATGGGATGACAGGGAATTGCTACAAACAAGTTGCTGGCAAAGATAGCATCAGCTAAGAATAAGCCTGATCGTCAGACACTGGTAGGTTGCAGTTTCTTAGGGTTGCACTTGTCCTTTCCCACAATCCTATGTGCAGCTGGGCTCAATCCTATGTGGCATTTGCAAATCTCTCCTGTATCTTGAAGTGGGAAGTAATTGTTCAAATGCTTTATTTGTAATGTTGTGGTCTCTCTTCAGAGTTATGGTGCTGTATACAAAGACTGATCACCTTGGTGCCCAGAAAATTATTCTCCTCTCTTGCACATGCCTGATTATGGTTGAGTAGGGTTTGCCATTTACTGTCATTGAGCTCACCATCTATTTCATTGGATTTGTGTTGTCTGGATCATACTCATGTTAGTCATACTCTCTTCAGTGCATAGCATTGCTGCAATTTAACATATGTCAGAAACTGATAGGTGCTGTGAAACAGATACCACCAAGGGCAGTTCCAGGACTGATGCAAATGCTTCCATTGAGGAAGATTAAACTCCTTGGTGGCAAACTTGGTGAGGTATGTTTTAGCACAGTTCTGTAAACAGTTGATGAATATAAGTTTTGTGCCTTATTGCAATCCATTACAGTAAGGCAAACCAGCAGACAAATAGTATCAGGAAAAAAGAGGAGTGGACTGTACCCAGAAGATTTGCAGATTTCTGTCATATGGTTCATGGTATTTCTACTAGGATACACTCCACAGGTCACCTGCCCATGAAGGTAACATTGGAGAAAGGGAGAGAGGTTGACAAAGATTCTCTTGCTTAGATACACTGTAGTCAAAAGATGGGCAGAGTGGGATCATCACGTGGTGGCATGTGGGTGCTTGCACCACTGTGTACCATATAACAGGGGGAGAGAATCATTTTGCAGGAGATGAAACAAAAATGGGGGTGCTCGACAGCAGGTGATGCCCAGCAAATCCCACAGGCAGAACTCATGGCCTGCTTTGGGGAACGTCTTGGAACTTATGCCTGGAAAGCTGTCAGGGGGTTTCAAGCGGACAAAGGTGACCACACTGGTCATTAGATTTATAGGTTTCTATGTACCTCCAAACTTACATGCTGAAGTGTTTTTGTGTCATCAATGCTTGAACATAAAGATTGTGTCTTGATGGATTACACCTCAATCTATAACACCATACACTCTTATTTGAGCATAAATGCTCTGTACCCAGATGTGCCCAGTGTACATAGCATCTTACCAGAACAGGATTTGTTGGTGTGTTCAACAGTTCAAGTCAAGCAGATCTCCAAGTCAATGCTGGCTGCAAAGTCCTTTTCAGCTACCAGTGACCTCTCAGCAGTCAGGTACAAAGACCATCTTCAACATGAACTATTGTCCATCATGTAAAATCCTGACAAGATTTGTAGTGTATTTGGAGGAACACTTACCAAGCGAAGAACCTGCTGGGCATTTCAGAAAACAAAACACCTGGACCTGTGGGCATTCTGTTTTCTGAAATGCCCCATGTCATTTTATTTTTCCTGTGATACCTGCAAGATACGCACTGAGTATCATGGATTTTTTTTAAAAGAACAAAAATTGTCAATCTTTATGCCATGTAACACCCTCAGCCACAGGCATTACTGGAGTCAAGCCCACCTTGGCTCCACCTTGCATGGGTCCTTATTCCAGTTAGGGCTGCAGCCTTGGGCATTACCTTATACAATGATTTGGATGGATGATGGAGGCTTTTTCCTGTTTCTTATTGGATTGTATTGGTGCCTTGCTCAGCTTCAACGACAATAGCTTTGCTGCAAAAGGTTTTATGACTCAGCCTGTGCATGTTATACCTGTGACACTTTTAGCTGGAAAGATGTTGCTGGGAGCATGTTGTCTTTTGAGAAGTGTGTCAACTGCAAGCCTTCTGGTTGTGTATTTGACAATCATGATGTTTCTGCAGGCGATGGTTGGGGATATTAGCTGAAGAGCTCTCAATTCGTATGCATCGGGACTTTGAACAAAACCATCGCCAGCCGAAACTGCTTCAGCTTTATTATCGTTCGGGTCATTTCAAGCACTCAGCTGATCACTCTAAGTCTGTTGCAATGCCTCCAGCTGTATTGCAACTGCTGTCATCATCACGGTCACATCTATCTGGAGGAGGTGCTGCCTGTCAAAGACAAGGGATTGGCCAGCTGAGTGGCACTCAGGGACTTCAGAGAATTGGAGCTGTGGATATCGAGGCTGCAGAAGCAAAACAAGACCAACAGAGCTCTGTTCAGGTAAATTATCAACAATTAGTAATGAAGAAGAAGCTACTTGGTCCAAATGAAACCCTGTAGGAAACAGCAGATAGATGGTCTCTGTTTCCTTTTTAGTTCACTGGGCGCAATTTTAACAGAAGATTGCGTAACAGGGAGCTGTAGATGATGGAAAAGATGGTGCTGGGTTCCGAGCTCCATGTACAGATGGTGTGGCAGGGGCTGTAACTGAGAGAACCAGGGCACTGGCTAAGGTACTTGAAGAAAAAGCATTTCAGATCTTTGAGCGACTTGATGATGCATTTCCATGTACAAGACTGGCACTAGCTGCAAGTGGGTTTCAGGAACTTCCTAGCCAGGTTAGTTTACCCTCCCATCACTGTTTCAAATGTCAGCCTTCTCTTGCACATACTCCTAATGGGGTGTATTTGTGGCAATCTACTATCATTGCTAATCCTCATTGATCAAACAGCATATTCATTGTGACTCATATTGCCTTTTACACCTTGTGAACTTGGCAGGGTATTCAATCTATTCAGCATTTCTTCTCTAGTGGCAGTGGCCAGCAGCATTCAACTCTTGTTGACACCAAGCAGCAGACTGTGGGTTTGCTTCCAAAACCAGTTGAGATACCTGTGGGGAAGCCCACAGGTATCTTAAAATTCCTCACTCCCAATCCAACAGTGTCGCTGTCCCTGGGTGAACATGAGGTTAACTGTGGAAAGGAGCTTCACTGTCACTTCCTGAGGTCCAATGCTGAAGTATGCAGCAATGCAACAAGCTCTGAGTTTCAATTTCATGTGGAGGCTTCAGCAGGGAACCCTAGAGCTGAATCCTCTTCTGATTTTCACAGCTTGAATGCAATGCCTGTTAGTCTGCAACACAAAGGGGTCCTTAGCAATCAACTGGAAGACAAAAGCAGACTGCAAAGTTCATCAAATCAATCAGGTAGACACTCAGAGCAGTCAGGTTGGATGTTATCTCATCACTTACTAGGACTCGAAAAATTTCCTCTCTGTGCTGTTACTGATGTGTGCCTGGAGTATGAGATTTGGTAGTTTTCAAGATTGCCAGTTTTGATGGGTGGTTTGATGTGAGGAGTTATCAATTTATCCCTTGAAAAACCTTATGCATGTGGAGGGTGGACATGCATTCAGTCTTAGAAGTGTTCAAACAGAAACTGGTTTTTTGACTTCGACAATGATGTTAAGTAGAGAACCAAGGATATAGTAGGTAATGTCTTGAAACTGTACTGCAGAGGTTGGGGAAGATGTGGAACAGGCCACCATGGAGGAAGCAACAAGCTGGAACTGTACTCTAGGCAATTCTTCTCGGCAAGATGAAGTACAGAAACCTCCTGAGGATGCTGGTAATGTGGATCTAGAGACTGTGGATGTTGAAGAGCAGCGTAGAATCCTTGAAGGAATTTATAAGTCTCAGCATGGTCCTCTCCATGGCCAGCCAGCAGTGAGACCACAAAAGAAGATCCGGGGGGGCCATGAGTCCCATTTGAGCTCTAGTAAACGAGTGCGGGGACAGCAAAGTGGAACCCAGCCCAACCAACCATCAATCTCCACCTTTTTTCATACTCAAAACAAGCCCTGAATTGAAAGGACTGATCATAGGGAAAGGCTAAAGAGAGAATGCCCATTTGTGACATGTGAGGAATGGTAGAGGAAGTGTGTGCATCGAGCCTGGAGCTGAGGTGCAAGGAGATCACAACATGTACAGAATTTAGGTGAGCATTTTTCTCTATCATTTGGCAGGGGTGATTTGTTTCATGAGGGATTCGAAAAGATGTTTGTGGGCATGAAAGCTCTACAAGTATGCAAAAGTTCATTGATGCTGGCATTAAGAACTGGCATCGTGTGCTCTGCCAGGTCCGTGACTGATATGTTCATGATGGAATTCAATCGCTTGGATTGAAATATACATATGTTAGACTCCCCTGTTCATTTCTATTCTCAATGACCATATAGATTATTGTCCCCTTCATTTTTTTTTGGTTTCCAGATCCAGGATCTCATATGTGGTAGCAAAACCTAATTGCTGGAAAGGTCTTGACACAATCTGTTTCTTTCTCAACTGGAATGTGTGAAGGTGCAGTTACTTGGAAAGAGAAAAGGATATCATCAAGAGTGACCAGTTCTACTTCTGTACAGTTCCAACAATGCTTCAATTTTCAATGATTACACCTCATGTTGATCACTTCTTGATCAATTCTTAAACTGTTGAAGAAGCAGTGCCAGTACACATTTGCTAGAATGATATCTGATTGCCATCTCTCTGATGTCTGATTGCCATCTCTTGTGCAGGTGGAACAAAAAGAAATTTGCTAAAATGATGTCTGCTTGCACAACTGACAAAAGTATCATACTTTTTCAGCATCAAGAACACATTAACTTTCTTCCTGTCCAGTTTTAATGAAGAACCAGTCTGAACTTCTTGTGGTTATCCTTGTGGGGCGGGTATCTAGTTTTTGTGATAACGGTTGGTTCTGGGTTATAGGAAAAAGAAAATTTTAAAAACCACACGGGTCCAGGTTTTTGAGTTTTTACACTTTCAAAGAACTTCCCGGTTCTGGGTTTTTCAAAACCATTGATTGATTGATTGGTATGAAGTGGGGGCGGGGTAGAGTTGTTTTTGAAGCTGGGTATAACTTACATTTATTTAACAAAAACCTGGCTTGGTATAGGTCAGGATTCTTTAACCAACACCCTGTTGCATATATAGTTCAGGTCTTCAATCCACTATAGGCCATAGAGATACCCTGCCAAAGACCTGGTTCATTGTATTGTTAGGAAATTATGCCTTCCATATTCCATACTTTGACAATTGAGCTACATAACATGGACTCATCAATCTAAATTGGTTCTTGCAATTGTCATCTTGTCAACCAAAGAAATGAGGTGAATCTTCTATAATAAAGATGACAGCATTTTGACAAATATGGTTCCATTGCAGGCAAAACTTCCTCTATTCCATCCCCTAACTCACACAATGAGTTATTCTCAATTACTATGTTAGATGCCCACATTTGATCACATCTTAAAAAAACTACAACTAATGTCTCTCAAATGCCCGATCCACATCACACAACAATTAGAGTGGAGCTTAGCTCTCTCTCAAGAGTTGGCCACCCATCACATCACAACCACTTGAGGAGAGTCTCTCTCAAATGCTTGACACCTCTCTTCACAAACAACATTCCATACAACTCTCTTTCAGGTGACTAGAAATCATGACTATGGCTTAGTTCATCATCTTTAGGTTTCCACTGTTCACCTCATCTCATTTTGTTACAAGGAAATATCACGAGTTGTGAGAATAGTGCAACTAAGAATAGTGTACCATCAATTACATTGATGGAATTCAAAACTATATTGAAAGTTGAGATCATGATTACCTTTTTTTCATCATGAAGCCAAAAAAAAATGCATCAAATGAATATGAAAACTCCTTGTGCTCCACGTCATTGTCAAAATTTGCATGAAGCTCCTCTATATATTTTATTTTGCTTTAGATGAAGACAACACTACAAAGTTAGTAGGAATTCCAACAATGGAAAATATTCTTTATGTTTTGTTTTGGCTAGTTAGGATGTCAAGGATATACTTGGCTAAATAAACCAACAATGGGAAATTTGTGTACTAAGTGATAACATGCTTGCAATTGTTGGCTTATATAAGATATTGATGAAATACATGTAGCTCTCTTGACACAAGATTTTTCAAAGTGTTTGCATTTGTTTCCATGATCTAAACTAGACTTTAATAGTTTGGATTTTAGCCAAATTCTTAATGGTCTTCATTTTCATAACCACATAATTGCTAATTAAACACATGCCTTTAAATAAATAAGACCCAACATGAAAGCCAAAATATGATGACCTTTTTTTTTATCAATTTTTTTTATTAAAGAATTGAAAGATTTCAAACAATTAACATTTCATCTAAACGATGAATTTGACCATGAGTTTTCCCAACTCATGATTGAATTAACCATGTTGTCAGAACAAATTGACATGAAACCATTTTATGAAAATCCTAGGAAGTTCAAATTGTAAAAAACAAGGCATTCCCATGTAACCACTAATCACAATTTTAATCAAAATGTAGTCAATCACATTTGGTGACAAAACTTTCATCACAAACTGCCCAAACTCTTGGAGAAGGTACATGGCTTTACAATGTTACAATTTCTCAACTTGAACATAACACAATGGCAAGCACTTTGACAATCTCCCACATTTGGTGGATATGAAAATTAAATCAAATTTTCTTAATCATAATCACATACTTAATTTTCAATAACATACTTGATTTTCTAAACTTTAATTTAAAATCTATGTAGACTTTGAGTCCCATGCTTGCCTTCCCTTCTCATTTGGCCAAGTAATATGTTTTTGAATGTTAATTTTAATAGCCTTGATAGATGTGATTCAATCCATGATCAACTTTGTAATCTATAACAACATATTGGCAAGCCCAAAGCAAGAACCATCAAATGGCTTTAACATGCTTAAGTCAATTCAAATACATGAAATCATCGAATTTAAAACACGTGCACAAGTCTTCAAATTGAAGCCCTCAACCTTCACATAAGCAAGGATCTTGTAAAGGAAACGTATCAAGGAATTATTGCAATTTGGGAATCATAGTTACACCATGGGTGTCAACCTTTCAAACAACCCAATAATCACATTTTTTGGCATTTAGTTACCTAAAAGAAAGTTCATAATAACAACAACCACATAATGTGCCCCTTTTGACATCCAACTTTTAAATGTGCATGTGATTGGAAAGCATGTGAATAATACAAGGTGCACATACTTAGTCAAAGTTTCTTTTACCAATGCCAACATAACTTTTTCCACAAACACATTCAAAGTTCACAATTTAAACCAAATGGATTCAATGGCCCTCATTGGCAAGAATCCTTTAATCACAAACAACATAAAATCCTCCAAAAAATCAATGTGCATCTCATGATTTTTTAACTAACTTATAAAGAAAAAAAAAAACAAAAATGGTAATTGGGGTTACATGCCATCTATTGACTAGTTTCAGCTATTCACTAGTTCATGATCACATGGACCTTGAGAAAAAATTGTATTTTTTTCTTTTTTTTTTACTTAGAAAAATATGTTTCATGTTCGTGGATGTTATGTCATTTGACTTGTGTGATAAACAATGAAACCATTTCTGGCACTCATAAGGTCAAATTTTCAAAACCAATCATTTCACTATCATAAATTATGCATCCCATAATTTGGTTTTGAGCAAAATCTACAAGTTGGTTATTAACCTTATAAAATGCCCATCTAAATGAATTCTAGCTAAAAATATTTCAAGCAATGCTTGCTTCTTCAAATTCTTCTTATGCACTTTATCAATCTATGGTTCATCACAATCACCACTAACAACGTAAGTAAGATGCTTTCCTCCTTCATTTAATTTTAATTGCACATTGTTAATGTTATTATTGTTATAGAACCTAAAAACGTTAGTAAGGAGGGCCAACTAATTGGATAGTTTTACTAGATACAAAGATGTACAAACTCAATGGAATCTATTTAGTGTACTAATTCAATTCATGGATTCATAACAACCCTTCCTATCTTTACACATCTATATGTTGCCTTTGGGGTCACATTTCATTTAAGCAATTTCACCAATGGTACATTGCAAAGAAGATTATGTGTAATAAAAAAATTCATGAACAATGTTGAACTATAGTTTAAGGCTTGACTTTGAAAGTAATTCACAATTCCCATTTAAGGCAAGGTTATTTGGCAAATATCTTGGAATAACTAAGGATTTAGACATAATCAATTAATTAGTGTAGTTTTAAGCTAACTAGTCATTTTAAGTAGGATAACCTAATTTTTGGGCAAATTTTAGTAGAATGAATAGTTAGTAAGACTTTAGACTAACTGGACATTTTAAACAAGAAATGTAAACAACACAAATTTGGACAGTTAAGAGAATTAAACCTTAACATCTTGACATTTGTAAAGTTATGAAAAATATATAAGGGATGCTTTTGGGGTATAAGCTGAATGTCCAAAGGTAGATAATCATTAGTAATTAAAGTTAGAAGGGGGGACTTCACCACTTTTAAGGTTAATTCAATCTTAAACCCTTTTCAACTTTAAGTGAGTTGGTATGTAGAAGGTATGTAGTTTCTAGGTGTCTCCTTGTTGAATGATAAATGATAGAAAAAGAGAAAGATGAAAATCATGAAAGGGTGAAGAAAAAAGCCCCGAGGTAATCTATTGGGATCATTTGTTGATCTCAAGGAAAAGAAAGGAAGCAGGATGACAACAGACAACAAGTAAGAGGAACAACAAAGATAGGTAGGGAGGAGGGTGAATGGGAAAGAAGAAGAAAGGGGGATAGAGAAAAAAACCTTGTAGAAAAAAGGGCATCATCTTCTTCTTCTTCTTTTGTACCAAGGTGATTTGTAGATAAAACATTGGGAAGAGAGATTGTGAGAATGTTGTGTACAATAGGAAGGAATCGTTGCATGTTTGATAATGTTGTAACTTAGTTTTAGTTAACCTTGATCAGAGCCAAGAAAAGGAGAAGAAAATTAGATAGTAAGAATTACAAATGAGAACCAAGTAGTAGGATGCAGTTGCAAGGCAAACATGATGTGAGATTAGTAGTGACAAATAATGGGCCCAATTAATGAACTCCTAAATGTTGCTGAAAAATCCATATAATGAACTCTTGATAAAATTGCTAAGGAAAGAGAGAATGAATCCATTCCAAGCTTAAGCAAATAAGTATATCTCAAAACTCAGAGTGTAATATGGTACTTAACATCCCACCAAGTCCTAAGATGCCAACATTCAACTTCAAAACATGTTCATTACGAAACAAAAAACTCAAAATCAAACACAAAAACACCTCAAGCTCTCCATGATTCAAAACTTTATGAAAAACTTCCTCTTCATCCAAATCTTATGTCCTCTTGAGACCCGCCGGGTGTTTGAGCTGGAATCTGATACCCGTCCCCCCCCCCCCCCCCCCCCCCCAGCGGTGTACCCCAACGATGGTTGGGGGGGGTTTGGTTAGATTTTCTTTTCTTTTTGTAAAACACAAAACATCTATAGTATGGGGGGGGGGGGGGGGGTT
>Ga0116227_10002482_pt1 | contig 41807 bp, 22 predicted proteins | sample S1TSphgellanicum_FD_89693 | JGI IMG/M metagenome (GOLD analysis project Ga0116227, IMG submission 89693) | Host-associated microbial communities from peat moss isolated from Minnesota, USA - S1T2_Fb - Sphagnum magellanicum MG | ecosystem: Host-associated > Plants > Peat moss > Unclassified... | reverse complement strand
CTCAAAATTTCAGCTCATTTAACTTCATAAAATGAGAGATCTTGTTACTTCCTTGAAGTCACCTCAAACTGGGACCTGAACACAAAATGACTTACAACTTGCTCTCAAAAACTCCAAACTCCTTGAAATTTTTGGAGACACATTAGATATAGGTCTTCTATATCTATTCAAGATTTCAATTCTATTGATGATGATCACAAAGAGTTATCACTTTCAAAAGGAATTGACTTCAAAACTAAAACTAAAACTTTAAATGCTTGGATCTCTCTCAATACAGATCCAAACGACATGAAATTTCTCTCACATTTATATTCCTTTATGATCTATATGATCCTAAAGCTGCAGATCCAGAAAAACTCAAACAAAGGAGATATGACCAAAAAACCAAATGTGGCACAGAGTCTTCAAAGGCTCATAACTCTCACAAAACATATCCTTTTCTTTTGAAAATTTGAGAATAGAAGCATCTTATAATCTTCTATAATGTCTCCAAGTTTCATTCCAAGATCTTTTCATAGTAGATCTATATCTAGGTTTAACGATCTGACTTCCACAACCTTGATATGTTGATCTTCTCCCACCTCTTTTCTTTTCTTTTCTTTCTCTTCACATTCTTTCTTTTCTCTGTTTCTCTTTTGCATTTGACAAACTCTTATGATATTACTAAAGACTCTCAAGCTTTAGTTCTAGAGACTTTCTAGCTCTAGATCTCTTTCAATTTTTTCATTCAACAACCTAAACTCTGATACCATGTTAACAAATAGGAGATCTACTCAAGTGCAAACATAAATTTTTATTGAAAGGAAACTATAACATGATTCTCACACACAAAACATAACATCAAGAACTCCTCAAAGTTCTTGTCACATGAAATACACAAACTTGTGTAATGAAGAAAAGAGGACCAAACCATCAACACCAAGGTATTTAACTAAAAGACCAAACCACAAATAACCAAACTAATATAAGTAAAGAAAATAATTCAACCTTGTGAAAGTAACCTAGTTACTTTCTTATTCCAGCAACTAATGAAACCTAACTAGTTGAGCTTGAATTTTCAACATGTTATTGATTTACTATGAACTACATCTTCTACTATATATTGCACTTTTTTTATTGCCACCCTTGGTGAATTGTTGAGTTCAATGTGCCTCTATTATTGCTTGTGTTTTCTTGTTGCAACTCTATTGTTATTACTATTGATGCCATTTTATTTTACTACTGCTACCACCCTTAACAACCCATCAATGCTTCAAAGCAACCAAACTATGAAGAAACAAGTAGCAAAAGTTCCTCACAATATACTATTGTTTCCACCTTTCACCATTCACCAATGTTTTCAAGCAGCCACACTTCCTCACAATACTCACAAGATTAAGTCTAGAGCACTCAACAAAATGAGGGCACAATGTTCATAAGTTGATGTTGAAGAGCTCATGTTCATTGTGCCTCCCTCTTTTTAATGGTCCAACCCATTTCTTGGCATTCAACATTTAGGGTTTTTAAAGGGGTTTGGAGCAATGTTTTTCTTTTGGCAAATTTTAGCCATGTAGCCAATAAAAGCTTGGAATTTTTTTGGGGGTTTTTAGTGTGAATTTAGAAAACAATCTGCAAAAGATGGCCAAGAATGTCAATTTGCTATACCAAATATTGGCAACACAAAACAAACCCTACTCAAGAAGTTTTAAAATCATTGGTTTAATGAAAATAAAAATATACACTTCACAAATATTGCCAACTTCCTTAAGTTATTTTAGCCAAAAATATAAAATGATGATTCAAGGTTTTGTACTAGAGTTTTTTAAGAGCTTCTTTTTTGAAGTTGAAATGGTTATCATCAAGGTTTTTAAAAATTTTGGTTAAAACTATGGTCTTGAAAGATTGGCAATGTTCCCTTTTTTGGGATTTTGTTTTCAAATTTCCACTAAAAATGAAAAATTTCAATTTTTATCCAATTCTTTTTGTTGCCATAGTGCAAAATTTTGCCAAAAAAAACATTGATTTTGGAAATAGAAATAATAATGATCATTCACAACAATCTTTAACCAAATCTAGCTATAAACTAGATGACTTGGGGAAAAACTTCCATCACCCATTAATATTTAATTATGGCTACATATTGAATTCATATTTTAAAAATCTACCAAATTTTCCAATTTCTTTTTGTGTCAATTTTTGGACCCTAAAATCCTCCAAAATCACTTTATTTCAAGCCTTTAAAATTTAATTGAACTTTTTCACAAAAACCTACCAATAGAACAATTGATTATTTATTTTTCTTCTTCTATGTATTTCTATTGGTTTTTTTTCTTCTATTTTCATTTTCGTTCATTTTATTCATTTTGTATCTCCTTTATCTTTTATCTTTTTAAATTTCTTTTATTATTTTCTTCATTTTTTCATCCATCTTCTTTTTCATCTTCATCATTTACGCTATTTTTTAACAATTAGGTTTTTATGTTTTACATGAACCACCCAATTAAAATACCAATGGGTATTTTGGATGCCCCATGTTTGGGTATCAAGCACAAATCTCCCAATAAAAACTAGTTAGCATTTGAGGGCTTCAATACAGGATGCCCACATGGGTAGTGGAATATGAACCACAATATTGCTCATGCAATCTAATTAGATACATTTATGCAGGTATTAAACCACATAATAGAAAAATCCATGCCCACATATATATAATTATACAAAGTGCAATTGGGATTAGAGTAGATAGAACACTTTGCATGTACCAAGTATACTGTCATATATTTCTTGTACCAAAATATAGATGTTACAAAAATTTAACCAAGCACTAGCCCATCTTTTGATTACATATGGCCATATGCCATATGTCAAAAAACATAATTCAACTTCTTAAGCATGACATCATCATCATCATCATCATAGATAGAAAGTTTTATTTCATTGAAGCATGTGAATGCTTTTGGTAGCCATATCTTGGGCCAATCAAGCTTGAAGCAAATCACAATCCGTGCGCAATGGAAGTAGGTATTATCAATGATGAACTTGTGCAACCGATGAAGTTTTTAACTACTCATTTTCTTTAGGCACCTTTCAAATTGTGCCTACATGTACCATACTTCTCCTAATCATTTATATTCCTAATCAACTTTACTTCAACACCTTTCCCCTCTTACATGTTCTTTCACTTGGAATTGTTTATAGTGAAAATACAATATGGGACACATGTTGCAACTTCTACACATTGAACATACTAAAAAATACACATGATAGTTCTCAAATAGGTGCCATTATTTTCTTTGCAATTTGTGTATATGTAAAACAAAAAAAAAAAAAAACATCACCTTAACAACTTGTGTGCCTCCTAAAAAATCACATGAGTTTAGAAAATCCTCCACATCCACATTGATGTCTGCCTTAAACATCGGATCTCTTAATTTAGGCTCCTCTACAAACTTGTCCATTGTCTTCATAATTTGTTTCTTCATAATGTTGGGAATGTTAGTCAAATGTTGCACACTTTCCAAACATTTCATGAACCCACAATGTAGTGCTTCCTTTGCCAGTAGACAATCCAAAAATAAACTTTTGAATATTAACCTCCTCCGCACATTCTTAACCTCTTCCAAGAATTGGGGCCCATGAATAGGTAGGTTTAGAATTCCCATTGCTTTTTCAGTGCTTTTAAATAAAATATTCTTGGAATCTTTTAAATACATCTTTCAAAAAAATAATAATTTAAAGTTTATTATTATGTTAAAATGTATATCAAAAAAATGTTATTACACTATAGTAAATCATGGCTTTCCAAAAGGTTAACTTGACCAAAATGTTCATTGACCAAAAGGTATGTCCATTTTGACTAAAAGTTTGGGGCATGAAAAACACATGTTACATTTGATTGAAGTGACATTTTTGAGCAAATGTCAAGTTAAAGATTTGATAAAAAAGTACAAACGTCCACAAAAAATAGCCATGGTTTAGTCAAATTGGCCATATTAAATGGATAGAGTTTAATCAAATTGAACATCCTGATTTGAATTGGTCAAATTGACCATGTTAATTTAACACTTAATCAAATGAGCCATATTCATTTGATGGCTTAACTTACTTTAAAACCTACATTACCTACCTAACCTAACATAGTTAATTAGTTACTTAGGCCTATTAGGTAGATAGCTTAGCCTATTATGTAGGTATCCTAGGCCTAGACCTACATAATAGTCTAAGCTACCTACTTAATATGTTTCTAGGTTACATCTATTAATAGGTTAGTAGCTACATAGTCTACTAAATATCATAGGCATAGGTAGCTTACTAGGTAAATAGCCTAACTTAGGCCACCTAGACCTACCTAGTAGGTTAGGCTACTTATCTAATATGCCTAAGTTAGGTCTAATAATAGGCCAATAGGTATCTACATAACCTACTAAATAACATTGACATAAATAGCTTACTAAGTAGGTATAAACATAGACCTAATAGGTATTTATAAAACCTAATAGACTATAACTTGCATGTCACCTAAGTACATGAATATATTGGTAACTACCTCTTACCTATCTGGGCTAACTTACATATTAGCTACCTATTTATGTAAGTAGTGAAAAAAATTCAAGTTCATTTAATATAATATGTTGAATATATATATAATTTATTAAAAAAAATTCAAAAGTACTTTTAAGCTTATAGGCCAATGAGTTGCACTAATTTTGCACCTTTCAGCATAATTATTTATTTATATTTTTGTCAAAACAATGACCATTCATGGGTTAATTAATTAAGATGGGGCATCCCATAACTCTTTAACTACGAAGATTTCAAGAAAGTCGACGCATTGACCTGGGGGGGCAAAATTGACCCCACTGTAATACGTATCCTATAATAGTTATTATAATTTATGTTAAGTATGGAAAAAAAGTTCAAGGAAGGGAAGGTGTTACAAAACACAAAATTTCATGAATTGGTTTCAATTCATGAAAGTTGATTATACAATATGTTGATAACATCATGTTCATTATAATATTTATGTCTAAAAAAATCACCTTATGAGGTGGTGGTGCAATGGTTAAATATTTTACTTTTCAATGTGAAGGTGAGAAGTTCAAATCCACACACTTGCAACCTAGGGTACCTTGGCTACTTAGGCGACCTATTTATGTAACCTAGGTTGCAAAGCCTACTAGACCACCTAGGCCTTAGATATAAAGTAGGTAGGTAGGTAAATAAATAAATTATTTTCTATTTTGGCATTAATCATTACGTTTATTAATTAGGTAGGTACACATGTAGGCATGGTAGGGTAGGTAATTATTTAGTTAATTGATTGATCTATTCAAATTATTTTTAATTAAAAAAAACAATGGTTATAATGCCTAAAAAGTGTTTTAAATAACATTTTTTATTCATTAGATTGATTCCAAATTTTTTATATATGTAAAAGATGTATTCACAATAAGATTCTATAAAAAATTATTATATTTATAAATTTTCTATTTTTTTACAATATACATTTCTTTTGCCATAAGAAAAGCTCAATCAAAAAATTATGTTGTCAATTTGTTTTTCAAATGTCACCACCAACAACAAACCACTCACAAACGATCATTTTTGCTACATGTTGATTCATGTCTTTCTTTACTTACTAGATTTAGACATCCTTTTGTTTCCAATGAAATTTAAAATGGTTTGTTGAGGTAAGAAATGACGTGCTTTCTCATTTTGGTGCTAGTGGTTGGATGTTCATGGCTGTGCACAATATTTAGAATAGAGTAAAGTAGACATGAAAGTTGAAGGCTGCATTATATGGGTGGCAAGTGAATAGTTTGGAAAAAAGTTGGAATAAACCTCCAAGCCTTGTAGCTAACCTCAAAAACTCCCACTCAAGAGATGTTAAGGACTTTCCTTCACCTATTTCCAAATACATAATTTGCACAATTTATAATTGTGTTGATATCTTATCATTAACCCACTTTGATGGGAATTAAATATGAAGTTACACTAGCTCTTGCTTGATTAGTGCCTACTTTCTGCCTAATTAACCCCAATTAGCTCACCATTAACATTTAATTAGACTTTTTTGGTTGATTTGAGGTCTGATTAGTCTTTGATCTTTAGCCCTTAACTCACCCCTAACTCACCTTAATTAGCCCCTTGATATGCTCCTGATTAATTAACCCTTGATGTGCCTCTATTTAAGGTCAATTTATCTTTATAGCTTCAAAATTAGGCCTCAATGTGCCTTTTTTTCAACCTCGAACTAAATTGATTAATCCTTCAATAACTCTAATTAGCCATGTTTAGGGTTTAAGGTTTAAGGTAATTGGTCATTGTAACTACCACATAGTTGCATATAATAGTTTGCAATTAATTTCTATTTTTTGCAACTCCACACCAAATTTTTTGATATTAACTAGTTGTGTACCAAATTGGTTGCAATCCATTTCAACTATTTTGGTCTTGTGCCTACTAAAGTTATCCAAAATGAACTTTCTTCCATCTCTAATTCATTTGATTATATTTGATATAGATTGTCAAAGGACAATTGGATTTAATCACAACTATTGATTTTTTTAAGTGGCAAAATGATTAAAAGGGCATGGAGTAATCGGATTTAGACATGGTGGACATGGAGCAACCGGTCAACCGGATTTGAACATGGTGGGGGTGATTAGAAGTAGAACAATAAAGTGACCATATTTGGTATAACTATTTTAATGTTTTTGGGTGGCATCATCAATTGGAAGTGGCAACTAGAAGCAAAGGGACTAGGTGACCAGACTTGGATAAAGCCATTTGTTTTTCTTTGGGTGGTGTCATCAATTGGAAGGGGGTGACTAGAAGTAATGCAAATGGGTGACTAGATTTGGACAAATCTGTTTTTTTCATTTACGAGCAATGCCATCAATTGGAACCTTGGGGTGACTGCAAGTAAATCGATTTCAACGATCGAATTTGGATAAAATTGTTTTTTCCCCATATCTATCGCCTCATCAAGTGGAAGTAAAACAACTAAACGATTTGGCAACTAGAAGCAAAAACATTGGAAATATGTTTTCATAAATAAACAATATAACACCACCACTAATGACAACCTATTGTTGTGTAGTGGGTTTACTTCCTTTGTCAATTATCCACAATTTGTGTCACATGGTGGGCATGCCTGGTATACAACTTCAACTAGCTAGTTGGTTATAGTCATGTGCTCCACCTTGCTTTGATTACACTAATTGTAGTGATGATTTCCCCACCTTCTCTAATGCCAAAAATCTTAAGGGATTTATTGTATCTTTGAAACTTCCAAAGTTGTGGTATTCGTATAAACATTACATATCTAAAGGATTTAACAACATGCCACGGGGCAAGCAATTATTCTTTAATTTGTTATACTAGATAAGTTAAGCAACTAGTTACCATGATACTAGCTAGTTGACCATGATCGCAAAATATATGTTCCAAAGGTTAGTGTTAATGTTAATCTACTGTACAATATATGTTACTAGGGATCTGGTTAGTGTGCCTCAAGATACAACACACATAGTCCACATTCCTCAATAGTTGTTGGTTCCATTGCATTAACAAAAGTGGAGGGTGCAATATTATGCATGCATGGTTCAAGGAAGAACTCCTTACCCCTTAATAAATCGGCACAAGGGTTTGGTTTATAGTGCAGAAAAATCTATCCACTAGCATGTGGAGCATTTAGAATGGGTGTTAATGAGTTAAATGTGCACATTGTTAATATGCAACACATAAATGGTTGTGATGTTTGTCAAGTGTCTTGGATTTTGTGCACTGCTTAAGAATTTTGTGTAGTGCACTTCTTTACTTACATGGGCTTTGGTGATTATAATATAATGCTCTAGGATTCTGGACGTCTAAGATATGCCTTGGGATTTTGTGTGTTAATTTGACATTGCAAATTTAGGGTTTCTAAACAACAATCCTTTGTTCTAGGACTTTGTGCATTGTGTAAAGATTATGTGCACTAGGATCTTGTGCACTATGCTATTTTATAGGTTTAAAGTTCCATCATATTTGCACTAGGTTTGTGTTCATCAACTAGCTTTTGGTCACATTGATTAAATAAGGGGTGATATAGAGGCATCATGTTCTTTAAATGCACACTATTTAGGGAGTGACCAGTATTATGTTCTAGCCATGGATGAACATGTTACAGTCTTGAGAGTTGATGAAAGGGACCACAAGCCATTTATTTTAATCACTAGTGGATAGTCTATAGTTGCAAAAGTTTGCAGATTCAAATGGGTCCACTTGATGGTTAGTGCACCATCTTCATCATCAGCCCCAAGGCTACAACATTTGATAAAATAAATTTAACAAAAATTAGTGCATGGGTTTCTATAGTTAATCCAATGTTGTTGCATTTGATTTTGTCTTAATTTTGTGTTGATAACAACGATTTGAAAAGGGGCGATGGCAACAACTAACTCCACCATCAACTTCTACAACCTCAACAATTTGTTTATTTGCTTCCTGATTTACACTATGTTGTTGAGGAATGTGTATTTCCTTCAGTTTGTTGTTCTATGAATATTATATCGTCTTAAAACTACATAAACATGGACAAGTTAATGTTTGTAGGTGGTGGTGCATCAGTTGTCTATTATTACTACTAAAATAATAATCCTAATTGGTTTCAATGCCAATATGATACTTGATTTTTCTCAAAGTCATTGTTCTTGTTGAGTAAGAAGTATACATTATAAATTGTAGATGTATTTGTGACTTCCTATTTAATTGACCTAACCTTTAACTGACGTTATTTTTGTTTATTACAATTTTACCATTAATGAGACTTGGTGCATTAACATTAAGGGAGGGAGAAGGCAAAATTGGACAGAAGGCAATTCCTATTTCATTCCTAGAGTTTGTAGAATCTTATGTAGTTTCTTCTCTTTATTTAGCCTACCTTATGTTGAATGTTGATGGTTCAAGTCATGCATATCAAACTTAATCTAGCTTTGATAGAAAGGTGGCATGTAGTTCATGAGTTTGTAGCCACCTTTCATCATGTACATAGAATTTGTACATGGAATTCATTGAGTTGGTACTTTTATTGGGTTTAGGAGTTTTTCGATGTTTTTTAACAATGGAATCTATCATTTTTTTCCTTACTTATATATATTGTAAGGGTTATCTTTCAAGTTGGCTTTAATTGTAAGTATGGAGAATATATTAATACTTGTGAGATTATTTTTTTAGTTTGTGAATCCACAGCTAAAGTTCTGCTAAGTTTTTAATTTGTAACCAATAGTGGTTTGGTCTTTCTATCATTGACTCAAGTTTGGTTTTTTATTAGTTCATCCTTTTGTGTTGTTTCCTTGCCCTCTCAACTTAAATACTTTCCAAGGTGTGTGGTTATCCCTATGATATGTGTCTCTTACTAAAAACATTATTACTTGTGATGCAAGCAAGGTTTGTAACTTCAGGAATATTATGGCAACTTTTATAAGTGTAATACCAAAATGTGAGGATGTTAATTTGATGCTTGTGGTAGAGGTTCTGAGTAGTGGACTCTAATCCTTACTAGAGTGACTTAATTAAAACACTCACTGTAAGTCTATTCTAATTTGATGTTTGAGAAACAACTTAATGTTTTGGGATGATAATACTAACATTGAAGGTTCCATTCTTTTACCTGTTCATGGTAGATGAGTGGCATTAATTTTGTTAGGCATAATATGTATGGAGTGTTTCCAATGAAGGGAAAGTTGCTGAATGTGTGAGAAATAAGCCATAAAGAGATTATGGAAAATGTTGAAATCAACAACATGAATCGCATTCTTGGGCTTTAACATGGCAAACTTGACTGTGACAACATTGAAGAGCTTGTGCTATGGCCACCTCATCATGATGACGAATTAGGTTTCACACTTTTATTAACATAGTGTTGGTGCTTGATTGTACCAACATCCTTGTACATTGTATTTCACTTTGAACTTCTACACTATGTTCTATTCATCCATTTAGCTTTTTACCATTGGGGTGGTTTGTTAGGATCATGATGGTTCACTTAGTGAAGGGTTATCGATAAATTGTATCCACATATTTGGCCATCACTCTTCAAAATTCCTTCCTTCCTTGTGGAGTTCATCACTCCCATTGTGAATGGTATATCTTGTTTTGAATCCCAAAATATGGCTTTGAAGGTTGTAGATGATCATTATTTGCTGGTTGGTAGAATTAGTTTTGGAATCTAGACCTTGTTGACAAGATGGGATCTAGTTTATGCAAGCAACTAATAAGAATCGAATTTTGTCATTTTATACACATCTCAAATATGAGTCTAGGAAGGAATCTATGCATGGAATTAGACAAAAGGGTGGACCATAAAATATTATAAGGTGCATGCTGATACTCAAAACTATTAATCTAATATTTTACTATGTTGATATTGCAAAGGAGCACATGAACTCATTGAGTGTTTTATTAATGAAGAAATATTCATTAAGGATGCCCAAAAACATTTATTAATGAAGGATATTCATTAAGGATACCCAGAGACATTTATTAGATATGTTTTTTGAATTAATTACATATTGTTGGGGGACCATTTTATGTTATAGTCGTATTCTTAAGTAGTGGCAAGTTAGTTGGTATTTACTGGAAGCCCCCAAAAAGTGATACTAACACACATGTATAGATTTTTCAAGAAAATAATATAAAATGATTTGACTGAAAATGCATTTGAATTGTCACTATATTTTAATACATTTGAACAACAATGACTTTTTCAAGAATTTTTTTAAAAAAAATGATTTGTAAATAAGCCTATTTAAAATCAACATTGAAAAGGTTTTTTGGGAACTTATATATATATTGAATCAATAAATGTTGTGTCATATTAATTTATAATTTTATAATTTATTTTATTAAAATATAATATTATGTAAAACGTTTTAAAACGCCATGTAAACTATTAACGTTATGTAGATTTCATTATTATTATATACAAATATGTGTTGTTTAATATCATAGTTTTATTAATTTTTATTATGTCTATATAATCTTCATCATTTTCTTAAAAGGTCTTTTCATTCTATTTAGTATGATTCAATATAGATTATAAGATTTTTTCCAATTTTTATGGCCAAAACTTTTGACAAATTAATTGATAAATAAGTTTCAACCTAACCTTAGAACTTGACCCCTATTCTTGTTTTGCATTTTCATCTTCCATTTGCTTTGCACAAATAGTGGGGTGGAAAATGGAACTATTATCAATAGAAGAAAATTATTTGGCAAAAAATCCTAGAATTTCATAAATATTATAATGATCAAATTTTATATTTTTAGCTACCCATTATATGATGACTTGCCAAACAATGCCATTTTGATGAATGTGGATTTCAATTTAAATATTTTGAACTTAATTAATAGGACGATATATCATTATTTAATGTCAAAAAGTTCAAGGAAGATATTCTTCAAAATAAACCTTTAAGCAAGAGTCCCAACAAATGTTTTTGGGGTGAATTTTCACAATGTGATTTGAAATTGTTTTGGAACAAGTTAAATATTTTCATTTTAAAGTGTAAATTCTAGAAAAAATAGAGTGAGGTCTAAATCAAATTTATATTAAATAAATATCATTGAATTACTAAATGAAAAACATGATAGCAAGATAGATTTATACTAGTAAATCTTCCATCCATTTTGGGGGTTTTTTTTTGTCTTTTGCTTGGAAACCTTATTCCATCTTGGTCATTCACTTCTATGTGAAGTCATTCCCTCTTAGTTTTTGACGATAATTGTCTTTTGTCAATGAATGGACATAGATTGAGCGATCACTTGGTTTAATGCCTTTTGCCTTTTAATGGCTACCATATTTATTTCAAGTTTTCATTGCAAAATAAAGGCCTATATGTAAAATCATATTGAATCCAATCAAGTATGCATAACCTAAAGTAAGTATTTACATGTTTACAAAAATAGATTAATGCCCATTGCTTATGGATGAAGAAGGCTATATAATACATCTAATCAAAATTGAATAATCATGGGTTGTTTGAAAGGCTTTCATGAATTAGATTTAGTATATTAACATTATATATGTGATATATTGTGCTTTAAACATATCAATCAATTGTGCCACCTTTCGAGATTTTTTTTTTTCCAATTTATGTGGTCATCTTTGATGGTTTCATCACTGAAAAAATTAATTGAAATGTTAGACAATACCAAAATAGATTAATTGTTGTCTATTCTTGTACATGTGTATTTGGGCAAATATATTGCAATAGTTCAACATAAGGCAAATAATGTATGGGATACAATAAGGCATGTTATTAGGAGCTTGTTGGGAATCCATTTGGAACTTGGGGAACATGTTAGAAAATTAAACACTTGAAAAATAATCAATAGAGAAACATCAATTTAAAAAAATTACTTTGTTACAACTCAAAAGTGGATGCCTTGATTTTAGGAACAAATTTAAGTTTTTTTATTAATTTGAAGAGATAGAAACCAATTTTGTAGTTGGTATTATATTCTCTTGTGATTTTCAATGTAGAAACTATTAGGAAGTAAATGATGTAAACATTAACATAATATAATGATTTTTGTGTATCATATGTGTCGTGACCCATATGCTTATGTTTTGTGAACCATGTAATTGTCATTTGTGACCAATATGTGTTTATTTTACCCACATTTGCAATACCCATGTATAAACATTAAAAATAGTAAATTGGATTTTTGCCACAAAGCAATGTACATGCACATGTGTCCCAAAAGAACGTCACAACATTTGCCAAAGTTTGCAATACCCACATATAAGTTTGCAAAAGAGGGACTTGTTTTTTGTGAAGAAAATGCAATACTTGTGTTTAGGTCTACAATCAAGTATGTACTAACTTACATGTTTGTTGCAATTGATATATCATATTCGGATATTGCATTTTGGGGTTGGGTTTTGAACTAGTCAATCTTTGTGGACCATTTACCAAATTATGCAATACTCACATATAGGTTCACAAAAAAGGGATTGATTTTTTGTGAAGAAAATGCAATACATGCTTTTAGGTCAATAATCATATATTGACTTAAATGTTTCTTGCACTTGATATATCATTTTCATATTCAAGTATTGTGTTATGGGATTGGGTCTTGATTTAGGCCTCAAAGAGCATTTACCAAATTATGCAATACCCACATAAATATCTGCGAGATAAGGATTGGTTTTGGGATATAGGTTGTAATACCTAAATAGGGCACCCTAAATATGCATTGGTCTTTTGTGGTTTAGGCTATGATACATGCATGGGATCCATAAAATGCCCTCTTGTTTTTTGGTCAGTTTGTGCAAATTGTGCACTTGAAATTGTCTGATCGTTGATTTGTAACTTGGAAATCTACAAATTTGCAAAGTTGCTTTCTTGCAATTTCAAATTTACAATTTTGTAATATTGTAATTTATAACATGCACAAATTATCAAATTACAAAATTATTTGTATGTAGATTTTCACATTTGAAATTTTGCAAATTTACAAATGTGCATTTGCAAATTTCAGTTTTGTAATTTGTAATTGTGTAATATTTTCATGTGGTAAATTTCTAAAATTTTAATTTAAAATTTTAATTGTAATATTGTAATTTGTGAATTTGTAAATTTGTGAATTTGGAATTTGTGACTTGTGATTTGTTTTTTTATATCTTGTAACTTGCAATTTTGTAACTTGCAATTTGTAATTTTGTGCAATACATGCATGTCTTTTATTATTTGTAAACTTGGAGACATTGTTATTTGTAGGTTGCAATTTTTCATTTTTCATTTGTAATTTTGTAATTTCTAACTTGCAAACCTTGCAAATTGGAAATTGATATGTTTATAATTTTATAATTTTATAATTTTGTAGTACATGCAAGTATGAAAACATGCAAATTTAGTATGTGCAAACTTGTAAATATGAAAAAAGGTACTTGCAATTTGTAACCTTGTAATTTTGGTGATTTTGGTAATTTGGTAATTTTACACACAAGTGCAAACTTGTGAACTTGAAAATGCACACTTGCACTTTGTCATATTGTAAATTTTTAGTTTTTAATTTGTTATTATGGTGATTTGGTAATTTTGTAACATTTACTTGCAATTTTTTAAAAAATTTATGAATTTGAAATTTACAAACAAGCACATACAATTTGTAACTCTGTAATTTTACATTTCGTAATTTGGTAATGTGGTAATTTTGCATACTTGCAAATGTGTGCTTGCAATTTGTAAAGTTGTAAATTTGTAATTATTGATTTGCAATTTTTAGATTTTGTAAATTTGTAAATTTAAAAACTTGCAAACTTGCATGACTTTGCAAATTCACACTTGCAATTTTTTAAGTTGTAATTTGTAATTTCTAGATTTTGTAATTTTGTAAACTTGCAATTTGTAATGTTGTAAAGTTGTAATCATGAAATTGCAATGTTCTAGATTTTTTAATTTTGTAAATTTGCAAACTTGTAAATGTGCAAACTTGCAAATGTGCACTTGTAATTTGTTAAGTTGAAATTTTATAATTATTAATTTGCAATTTTTAGATTTTGTAAATTTGTAAATTTACAAACTTGCGAACTTGCAAATACACACTTGCAATTTGTAAAGTTGTAAATTTGTAACTTGCAATTTGCAATTTCTAGATTTTTTAATTTTGTAAACTTGCAAACTTGCAAACTTTTGAACTTGCAAACATGCACACTTGCAATTTGTTAAGTTGTAAATTGTAATTATTAATTTGTAATTTTTAGATTTTTAGATTTTTAAATTTTTTAAATTTACAACCTTGCAAACTTGTGAACTTGCAAATGTGCACTTGCAATTTGTAATTATTAATTTGTAATTTCTAGAGTTTTTAATTTTGTAAATTTGCATACTTGCAAACTTGGTCATGAGTTGGTATCCTAAATTGTAGGTAGGTGAAGATGGGGGTCTACACCTAGGTAAGTAGGTAGATAGGTGGATAGGTAGCCTAAGTAGATGAATATGTAAGTTGACGAGTGTGTAGGCTAGGAGGTAGGAGGGTAGGCCACTAATGCAAGCCCCCTCCCACCCCAAAAGAAAACAGCCCAAAAAAACAAAGTTTGGGCAAGAAAACTTTTTAAAAAAAGTGGGCAGTCAATGGATTTTTTTGGGGGCAGTCCGAAAATTTTGGGCAGCCCGTAAAGTAACGTAAACTTGTCAAGTTTGCAATATAAAAGTGGAGATGTGAAAATGGTGATTTGACAATGTGAAGTTGTAAATTTGGGGAGGTTCAAATGAGAATTTGACAATTTGTCAATGTTTGAATTGGCCACCTAGCAAAGTGCAGTAGGCATTGTAGCACTTTAGCGGTGTGCACCTAGCAAACTTACCATTATGAGGATGTTAACTTGGAAAACAGTAAGTGGGAAGTTGACAAAAGAGTAAAGTGAGAAAGTACAACATGACAAATTAAGCGCCCGTTTGGTATTCCATACACTTGTACTCAGGATCAGCCCCTTTTTTTTTGGGGTGAACTGGTGCAAAATTGTACTGGAAATTTTGAAAAGAAGAACATGTTTTCACAGATTCTTGAAATTTTCGCCAAATTTGATAAAGCTGCAAAAAGAGTTCACCAGATTTAGACAGGTTCCTAGTGTTAAGTCGGTTTTTTTGGGCAGATTTTATACTGTTTTCAGAGTTTTCCAATCACTTGTCGTCATCAATGCTAAAAACCTTTTTGAGATGATTGCCATTAGTTGGCCATCAACAAAATGAAGAAAAAGAAGACTGGAAAAGACATGACTGTTTTCCAGCACCAAATGACTCTTTCTCATTGGCCAACTACAATGATTGGCCCAGGTGGTGAGAGGTAAATAGTCTCTCACTTTGTACAGTCCATCTTTTCGGCTTCATGGGTGGCGACATACTAGTAACATTGCAAAAAGAACAAGTTTGTCTTTCAAACATGTCCATGTGGATGATGAATTAAACTTTCTCTGTATTCTTTTCTAGCAGAAAAATAAGAAATTTTCCTGAAAGGAAAGGTGTTACCTTTATAGGTTGTCTATGTAACCCTTGAAATCTAGACCTTGTTTGAAGGCACAAATTCCAATAGGGTTTTGAAGCACATAGTGTACGATGATCAACGTGTTATCCTTTATTGATTCATGCTGTTCTGCAGGTAAATTTGTTTACTATCCTATTCAATTACATATGCCAAATATAATCTTCAGTAAATAGAGCCTGGACCCATACCCAGCGTCAAGGGCTGCCTAAAATCCATTATATTAAGGAAAATAGTTTGTTTGTTTTGTTTGTTTTCTCATAGTGAGATCTCCCAAACCAATCTATTCAATTAAGGAAGGTTGTTTGTTTGTTTTGTTTCTCATGTTGAGATCTCCCAAACCAAACTATTCAATTAAGGAAGGTTGTTTGTTTGTTTTGTTTGTCATGTTGAGATCCCCCAAACCAACCTTTCAATTAAGGAAGGTTGTTTGTTTGTTTTGCTTGTCATGTTGAGATCTCCAATCTATTTTATTAAAGAAGGAAGTTTGTTTGTTTTGTTTGTCCTAGTGAGATCTCCCAAACCACAACACCTTTGGCCATGCTCTCAGTACTATTTGGAAACCCTTTATGAGTACAAGTGAGATCATTTTGTCATGTTTTGACCTATGGTGGAGAAGGTTATTGAATATTGAATAATTTTCACATTGAAAATTCAATGAAGTAAAATAAATATTTTTTATGGAAATTGGGCATGTTCTTGATATTATTCAGAAGTTGAACAATGAACATAATTTAATGTCTAGGTGATTAAACAACATATTATCTCATGTTATAAATTGTCAACCATTTCATTTTGAATTAAAAACAAAGGAAGAAGACAAATCATGAATGTATGATTGATTTTTTAGAAAATAAGTAATGCTTATAGTTGTTAGAGTCAAAATTTTCACATAAATGGTGTGTAAATGAACTAGTTCATTTATTAATTTATTAGTTGAATTGAACTTATTAATATTAATTCATTTATTAATTGAACTTACTAGCAATTAATATTTTAAAATTTGTATAATTAATTATGAACTAAATAATTAATTTTGAATTCTTTTAACCTAGTGATTAGGGGGTTCAAAAAATTTATTGAATTTGATGCAAAACATTGTTAATGTTAATATTTACTTGATGGATAATTGAGTGAAGAAAAAAATTATTGTTGCATGATTTGGTGACCTCCAAACTTGAAACCAAAGTTCTTCTACAATTTTCCAACTTTCACACTGTCAACTGTTATATGATAAGTACAAAATAGATTTTTAATACATGTGTTATATATTTTAAACTATTTTTTTTTCTAATATAAGAAATTAAAGTATATATATCCTATATTGAATATAATTTTCCCAAAATAAATATGTAATCATATTGAGAAATTAGTGAATTTATAGTGTTTACCCAACAACTAATATATGACATGCTATATTTCTACTCATGTATTGTACAAATTCAAAGAAGAATGTCTGCTTTGGGGAGCTATTGAATTTTGAACAATTTGTGTTAGAAATTCAATTAAATTATAAAAATTGGGTTTGGAAGGAGAAATTAGTTAGATGACGAGGTCACACTTGGACCAATAACACATGCTACATTAAGATTAAATCAATCACTTGCAAATAACAATATGGCTTTATATTACCCAATAATACCTTGCCCCGGGTTACTTAGGGTTACACCAATTGGTTTCTATGTTTTACAACTTGGGGTTGGACCAGGTTTCCATATGGCCAATCCCAATCACTATGCCCCAAACCAAAAATTACGAAATAATTGAAAATATGTTCACAAAGGGTTTGCATGTCATGAACCATAATTTTCCACCGTTTCATTGAATTTATTAGAATTCACCCTTTGATTTTTAAACATTTTGAAAATTTGGTGACCATGTGGTTTGACACTTGACAACTTAAGAACATGCCATCAATAACAAACCATTTGTTTAACTATCACATGCCAATTTTTATTTAAAATAGTGATTCCAATGAAGTATAAGGTGGTTGTGAGGAGCAACTAGAATGCCAAGAAACTTTGAGAAAATCGTATGTTAGCAGGTGACACTACTTATACATGTATGTATGAAAATGCTGCTCACCCAGAATATTTATCAGATAATAGTTGTTGGGTGGGCGACATGGAAACTGACCCTTAGGCACTCAAACTTGGTGTCAGAAAATAACAAAGAAAAACCTTAAATTGTGAGCTTCCATCTTTCATGCTCATTCAGTTTGTACATTAAAAATTTGTGTTTAAGTGCTTAATATGATTTGAAAAGGTGAAAATTAAATACAACTCTAGCATTATTATTAACAATCTAATTGAAAATGGGTGCACAAGTTATTATTATTGTATACAGCCACTTTTTCTTTCCTCTTTTAAAAAATTTAAAAAAAAAACAAAAATCCATCACACAAATACACATTATTTCTAGAACCCCCAGCTCCCCCAGCCCCGTGTCACTCAAGATATGTGGAACACATGCAGTAGCAGCTATATATGGTGTGAGTCTTAAGGTCTGAGAAATACTCTCTCTATGGAGATTGGAGAGAAAAACTTGACAAGCTGCATTAACATCTATCTGTAGACATAACCACATTAAAGGAAAGATCAATTGACAAAAAATTAGCAACACATTGAAGGACTCCCCAAAATTATGGCTACAAATGAACCAACAAGCTGCTGCTACTGAACAAAAACAACCCCCTTGAAAAACAAAAATAGAAACAACAACAACAACATTTTGTGCTTTCAATAAGCAACTAGCAGAAGCAAATGCAAACATGCAAATAAGTGAACAATAATATTAGAATAATATGCCGGCATAACATACTATACCTGTACTATATAATAAGTCCCTGCATGTGTGCATTCATCATCATGCACTATCCTAACTTCACACTAGATCTGCAACTTCAAAAAAAACTAGCTGTGCAATAATCTGCAAACATGCAAGCTGCACAATATAATCTTTAGTTGCTTAAAACAGATAGAATTCCAGCCAGTTCAAGAACTGGGTTTGCAGAATAGCCAAGAACTATTTATATAAGGTTTCTAGCTAGCACACTAGATTTAAAAGTATTATAGTAGTGATTAATCTAGTACTGATCAGCTGTATTAAAAAAGACTAACGAATCTCACCAAAAAGCCTCCAGCGTCGTATCAATAATTAGTACCAAATAATTAGCGCCTCAGCTGGATTACTGATTATCAACCTTGAATTCATATAACTCGCAGTACATTCTCTAAAGGAATATATATATGATCATGCATGAATTCAAGGAACTAAGTACGAGCGCACTATATAAACTTGCGCACGGATTCGTACTACTAGTCGCACTAGGGATATTAACCATGCATGAATTCGTACTAGAGTCGTCGTCGTCGTCGTCGTCGTCGTACTGGCGGAATCATGCAATGAATTGGTACTACTGGCGTGCTATAAGAATTCATAGTACTTGCGGGAAACGTTTTATCGTCGTAGAAGAATCCATGTAGCTCCAGCAGCAGCACATGATGAGTGCTAGAGTCATCCTAGCTAGCATGCAAAGGAGAAACTACTACATTTTGTATGATGATCAGCTGCTTAAGGCTCACAAGACGACGTCAAAATTAGCAGCTTGATCTGGCATCCGGCTAAAGATCTCATGTCTAATAGCTGCTATTATATGTGTGTGTATATATATATATATATAATAGTTATAATATTATTATGCTAAGAGGTGATCTTGGAGAATCGCACTGCAAGATTGCAGTGATAATGAGTAAGTCTCAACAACTGGTTTTCATCCTACTACTGCAGTCGATTATAAGAAGATTTAGAATCCAGGGGAAATCCAAGTCTCAAGCTTCGATCGATGTCCCCTCCTGCTGCAAATCGATCCAAGTCTAAAGCTTTCATCTTCTGTTAGATTTACATACTACCCAATTGCAGCTAATTTGACGATAATCATGATCATGCAGCAGTTGGGTAGTTTGTAAACTGGATTCAAGCGTCGTATCAAAAAGCAATGGTAGACTGAGAGTTTGAGTGACGGTCCCTGACGATTCCCTTCCATTTCTCTGCTGCAGCTGGTTGTATCGACGTTACGCTTATGTCGCCGGTGGTGGTGGTGCCATTGTAGAACTCCCATACTTGGCGCTGTAGGAATCGGACGTACTCTAGTGTCTGGCTCAGTGTGGAGACCGTGTCCAGACGCTCACCGTTCGGGACTAGAGTCTGAAGAATCCGGATACGGTCGCTGAACTTCTCGCGACGAGTTCGGGCGGCAATGCTTTGAGGATCGGTCGCTGTACCGTGACGACGGCGTTGTATCTTTGGCGGAATGCTGCTGCCGATCAGACTAGATGGGGAGTAATCAGCTAAAGCATATAAAGATGGATTGCTGTTTGTCTGCGAGCTTTGCTTCTCTTTGCTCCCTTGTTGTATCCCGTACAACAAAGCGCTCAATGCCGCCGGATCAAATTTGGCACTGTTTTCACGTGGCCGGGATGTAGCCGGGAGCTCCTGCAGCATGTGCAGCCCATTCTGCACTGCTGGGCTGCTTGATCCGAATCTGGGCGATGGCTGTGGAAGTGGTCGACGGAACCCGGCAAGTCTACCAACTCCTCCTGCACTGCCGGAATTTGCAGCGGAAGATTGCTGCATCACTTCAAATGAACGTTTGTTGCGGGTAGAAGAATTCGCTTCCACAGCAATCATGAGCTCTTTCAGGAAGGTGCAGTCTGTGTCGGCTCCGCCGGTCAGAGACCCGCGTGCATTGACCTCGCACAGATGCGGCATGGAAGGCGCAAGATGCTGCAACTGTGGAGACACCTTATGAAAGTCCAATGGACTCGTTGGAGATCCCTCTGGAGAGAACGTCTGAGGTGCACTAGTCGTGTGCGGTGAAAGTCGAGGGATCAACTGTTTTATCCCTCCTTCGCACCTCGTCAGAGGCACCTGCATAGTCTCGTCCGTCCACGGCCGATCACACCACCGCATGCGACACGGCTGAGAATCCGGAGCACTCACGACGACGACAGTACCAGCTCCGTCTGCTTTCGCGCACGATTGACCAAGATGCTGCTCAGATGATTCGCCAAGTTTGGAATTCTCGTTCATGCATGTCGTGGAATTTGCCATCTCGTCCCCACCGAGGAGAAGAGTGTGAATATAATCCGATGTCAGATTGCCCTCATTAGCAACTGTCGCTGCTGCAGTCGGCGCTCGAGCGTTTCTTACAATGCCAGGGAGTTTCCATTGTACAATGCCGTGTTCGAGACTCTCGTAAATCCCGGCAGAATAAGCCGGCCCTGAGGTGTTCGCGGTGTCGTCTAGACTTGCATCCTTCGGAACTAGAGACGCGGGCTCGACTGAGAACTGCGAGAGAAACCCCGCACTAGGAGGAGGAAGCCTGAGTCCCACAGACTCCGTACAATCCTGCATCACCGTCTCTTCGTTATGCAACCAGAAATTCGGGTCCACGAAGTTGACGATGGAATCTCGGTCAGACTCTAAGCATTCGCCAAAGCTCATCAGGCTTTCAATGCTGGTAGAGTGATCAGATTCCACATTGCCCGAAGCTGAAGCTTCGACGTTGACCGCCATTGATCCCGCGTGGTGTCCTCGGCCGTTGATGTCGAATACCACATTCCCAGTAGGTAAGCTGGACTCCAACGTCCCAGCTGGGGGCGCTGAGGAGAAGGAGGGTGGCGCTGGTGTGACCGTTGCCGGTGATCCAACGCATAAACTTGGAGTACTGCATGAGCCGGTGCTGCCGGACTCAAACGACGACTTGCAGGTAGCTGCAGCTGCTGTGATCACATTGATCACAGCCCCTGGGGCCGAGGCGTTAGCCTCGGCGCACCCAGAGACGAAGCTCCCGGCTTGCAGGCAGCTGCTACTTTTTGTTCCTGCTGTAGATTGCACCTTGCAGCTGTTTACCAACGACGACAAATTCCAGCCATCGTCGTCTCGGAACTCGAGGTGTGCTGCTGCTACTGCTGCTTCCACAGCTTCCGAGTATGTGCTGCGGGGTTCGACATTGACGGGCCCACCTTTGCAGCTCGCGCTACTCTTCTGGTCCCCGCTCTGAAAATTATCCGACTCCGTCCCGCCCAGTTTCTCGAAGGGTGATCCCTGGGGTGGTGCTGCTGCTGGAGGAGAATTGGGTGTGAGAGTCGTCGTCTTCGTCGACCCATTTCCACCGCCATTGCTCAGTGGGAAATAGCTGCTGTAGTGAGCCCCAAGGATCCTGTTGCTGCTCTGGTCCGTGATGTGGCCAGCTAAATTCTCGATTTCGTTAGAGTTGTACCCCGGCCTGCCGCCGGTCGTATAACCGCCAGCTCTATGAGGCCACAACTCCACGCCTCTCGAGTTGCTGTAGCTGCCATGATCAGATCGTGCGGTTTCGATACTCGTTGCTGCTGCCTGAGGAGATTCATGCTTTTCGGTACTGTGGAAATGAGCCACTGTACTGAAGGAGGCGGGAGCAGAGCCAGGCATTCTACTCAAAGCTTCAACCATAATATGTGCACGCGTCCTTCCTTTTTTTCTTTGTCTCTATCACCAGTTGCTCCCTCGGCTTCTGGTCCTTCCACTCATAAGACGTAGCACTCGAGTTGAGAACATTCAAAGTCTCCAATTAAGCCATCGTCCTCAAGCTATACTACTTACACCATCTTTTGTAAGGAGCTTTCTCTTCACTCTTCTGTCGTCAGCTGCAGTCGCGTCTACACAGAAGAAGGAAAAAAAATTGCTGAGTATTTAGCTCGCAGACATGATCAAGACCATAGGCAATCCACTTCTACAACGGAATCCATGGCACTTGCATATTTATTATTTGCGAAATACTAGTGACTCGTGACCACAACAGCGCCGGCCAGCCTTCAGGTAAAACTAGTGGTTGAAAGCTCTTGCAAAACTCTTGGGTTAAACACTCTTGATGTAATAAGAATATTAGAATCAGTGAAGCTGCTGATGCACTAGGGAAGATCTAGTGTCCCAACTAGCTGATCCTAAGCTGGTGCAGGGAAGAAATAGTGTGCAACTAGCTGATCTTATTAAGCTTGTGCCAGTGAAGATCTAGTGTGCAAGTAGCTGATCTTAAGCTGGTGCCGGGAAGATCTAGTGTGCAACTAGCTGATCCTAAGCTGAATATCTAGACCCCCATGAATGCAACAAACAGTTGCTGAAAGAAGAAGCTAAAATAATCTAGTAGTAGTCCTACTATCAACCGATATGAACTAGTTCTCCTGGGTGATAGAAGTGTGCTCAGGAGGACTAGGGAAACTGATGAAGTAATCTCATGTTGGCGACAGAAAGAAGGGATTAAAAGGAGAGAAGAGAAGATCATGTGTGGTATAAAGAGAAATTCTGAGCCAGGGAAGAAACAGAGAGAAGCTGATCAAATTATATGTAAGGAGTGCATTCTACTATTATTAGAGCATCTCCACCCATGCTTAATATGTGGCCCTGCAACAATATTGGTGACATCCAATACAGTTCGGTGCTGTATGGCTGATGATGGACAGAGTCGAGACTCGATCTAGAGCCAAACCCAAAAATTTATAATACCAAAAAAAAGCTCAACCCCAACTCAACTCAACCCAACAAATAATTAGGTCATCAATACCAGATCTTAAGGTACCGTGTGAAATCAAAGTCCAGATCTAGCCTCCATACCTTGTCTACACGCTTGAAGCTTTTGGGCTGCCAAGGTCATTTATTGCTTCCTCGCGTTGTCCAGGGTCCTTCCTTCCTTCCTCTCCCACACACACACACTTGGTGTCGGATCAGATCGGTCGGTCCATCCATCCATCCATCCAGCTAGCTAGCTAGGGTTCCTACTGCCTCGGGCAATCCGCCATCCAGGCGTCGCTGTTGCAGCAGATAAGTTTCAAATTGGCCTTTCTTTTTTAAGCGGCCCCAAAAAATCTTCTTCGAATATTCAGGTCAACGACCGAAGCAGAATATATTTTTCGAATATTGTAAGTAGTTCCAACTTCCCTCGCGTAGAGTGGGTTTTTTTTTTCCAATTTTGGGAGGTAGGTGGACTGGCGACCATCAACAAGAGGCTTGAGCTGAATTTGGCTACAAGTCAGAGAGAGGAATGTAGAATTCTCTTAGAATCCTTACTTTGTTGGCCTTGTCTACCAAGGCAAGGATATTGTGTTTAGATTCATTATAGAGTATAATAGCTTGAGGGATTTTGGCCCCTCCATAGTAGGTCTATTTTTATATGAGGAATATTGAAAGATGATAGTTTGGCTAGTGTTGAAACTTGAGATTAGTTATAGAATTATAATATCTTGAAGGATTTTGGTTTCTTTCAGAGGACTTTGAAGATTATATTTTTGCATGGTGAAATATTTGAGTTTCCATAATTCTTCTTTTGCCTCAAAATACTTTTTAATGTACTTGGCAAGGCCACAGTGTGACACACCCCTTGTTTTGGTGACCTCCAGGAACCTATTGTCACAATAGGGCATCTTGAAACTTCATTTCCTCACAATATGGCAACTTTGGATGATTTTTAAAAATATATATATTTTACCCTTCACACTGGAGGTTGTTTTTGTCGCCACCTTGTCAAATTTGGCCAAACAAAAAACCGTGGTTCCATGGCAAGTTCAACATTTCACTCTTTGAATCCTTTATATTCTATTGTGAAGATTGCATGCCAAAAAACAGAATATTCTAAAAGATTCCTTATTTTCCTTCACAACATTTTGTTCTTTGAAAGAAATTTTTTTTTGAAAATTTCAACATTTCGAAAAAGCATATTATTTGGGGGTGGAAGCTCCATCCATGCCAAGGTAGTACGAAATTTGAACAGGTCTTATTCCAACTTCTCACATCACCTTGGGCAAAAAGGTACAAAAATTACAATCATTTAAAGAAAAATCTGGCAGTTGGTAGAATTGTTTTTCAAGATTTTTTTTCCTCTTTTTTGGACCAAAAATTGGGGAATTTTTCACCATTCTTTTTATGTCACAAAAATTTAAGAAATTAAATAATAATTAATTTTTAAACCAGCCTGGAACAGGGATTCTTTCACTGGTGAAGTTTTGCCAAATCCCTACCTGAAAAATATGATTTCAACCTAAAGGAAGGATTTTCCATTATAAAAAAAAAGGCCCAAATTCACCAGACTTCAGAAAAAAAATCTACCAACCAACCGCCAGATTTTTATTACTAGTTCCAGTAGGTAGCCAAAAATAAAGAAAGATTTCTATTTTTTCCTACTTCCATATTAGTACATGTGGCTAAATTTGGCTATATCACTTTCCAGATGATAGCCACCTCGGCTACATTACAAAATTGGAAAAAGAAACCCTGCGGGCCTGGAACTTACAACATCATGAAGGAAAGATGATTCGGTCCATCGACCAGAGAGAGTTTCTTCTGCACTATAATAATTGATTTTAACTTGATCCGGATCACCATCAGCCGGAGCCTGGAGGCAGCAACTGATGATTGCTTTTGTATCAATAAATGCAAGTTTTCCTTCAATCTACATTTATCACAACCATGAATAACTCCAGTGCGAATTTAGGCAGCTGCCTGTTCATTGATCATCGATTCATCCACGCTCGCAGTCGAGGAGCTTTGATTGAAGCACACGGCTAGCTAGCGCTAGCTACACTTGATGATGATGCTCTCCAGGCAACTCCTTCCCCAACTTCCTTAATCGTCTCTTATGATTGATTACTGGTTGTGTGTGTGTGTGTGTCTCTCTCTCTCTATTCTCTAGTTCCAGTGTGTTTTTTTAAAAAGTTTTTGTTTGTATCCAAAGAGGCTATCATCCATAGGAAGCTTTAGAAAAAGTGGCGATCATTTCTGAAAAGATTTAGCCAAATCTGGTTATAAACCAAATATGAAGTACAAATCTTTAATCATCCTTCTATATTTTTGCTACACATTACAAAATCAAGTAAAAAGCTGAAAATTTTTAGCAGTTTTTTCTTCTCACTTGTGGCAATTGAAAAACTCCAAAATCACTTCATTTTCTTTTCTTTTTTTTTTTTTTTGGCGAAATTTTGCCAGAAAAAACAGGGGGGGATGTGAATCTCAACCAACCAACATCTGGCCAAGCTTCTGGCACTCTTTGGCAAAATTTTGAATTTAAAAAAAAAAAATGAAATGAAATACACTGTTACAAGCTCCATGTTTTTTGGGGACTAAACTCAACCAATTTTTGAGAAAAATGATTGTTTGAGGGAGAGTTTGGCCATCTTTTGCTACAACTTATAGTTTTGGGACTGTTCTTTGTTGGCCAGTTTTTCTACAGTTCCCATGGATTTTTTAGAAGCTTTCCACTCTGGGTTACTTTAGATGAGGGTCCAGGGTTCAATGAAATAGAGCAATCCCATCGGATGAGAGCCATAAATTGGACCCACAACCTTTCTATGATGATCCAAGATCGAAAAGTGACAAATCAGAGCTAAATCCACATGACACCATTTTGGAGGGAAAGTCAATTGATTTGAACCCCAAGAAAAAAAAGAGCTAAAAAGGGCAGCTCATGATTTGAAGAACCAAAGATGCAAGCTAGGGTCCACGGCAGGGTTCAACTTAAGGATTCAATTTGCTTCAAATGAGTCCAAATTGATTCCTAGGAATGTGGACCCTGGACCCTCATCTAAAGTGTAGGGAAATCCATGGGGTGGAGGCATTCTCAAACTAAGGGGCCCACGATAATGTGATAGTTCAGTCCAGCCTCGCATTTTGAGACTGTCCCCCACCCATGGGATTTACCTATCATAAAGCATGAAGCAAAAAATTTCATGAACCAAACCTATGTATGTCTCCAGGCATATGAATGGGAGGGTTCTTATGCCTACTCTTTAATAAGGGGATGGTTCTTACACTTACAAGTAGGCATAATTTCCCTCCCATCCTTGAGGAGTAGCCATAATATCCCTCCTGATTTATATATAGATGAATATAAGGTGCCCTCCAAATATGCTACAAATTTTGTCCACGTGCTTGACATGGGCCTAAATTATGTCTAGGGTGATTGCCAACAATGCTATATCAGCAAACCGATGTGTATATATACTGACTGAGACTAAGAGAAGCAGCTTCTTGAACCTGTTCCCAACTCTAATACACTAATGAAAATCTGCAATTTAATCTGCTCCCAAAACTTATTCACTACTACTAAGTGATTATTAAGTGTTTAGTCACATCAAAAGCACAATGCAGAAATAAGCAGAAAATAATTGTCATGGATGTTCTCTCAAAGCAGGTAACAAGAATATAGAAGTATGCATATTGTGCTATACCCTTAAATATTTGTTTTATTTATTTGTATAGTTCATTGTGTGTTTAGCCTAGTGGAGTGTATCCCTTGCCCAGTTTTAGTTTGTTGGGTCTCAACTCTCCATGTAAAGGAGGACTATGCAAATGATGTAGGTCTCATTTGGTCCAACATTTTGATGAGCGTTTATCAAGTGTTAGTTCATGTTTTGGGAATTGCATGGATTTGCTTTCTATTTTAACAAATGTTGCTTATTTGAAGTTTGAACCAATGTTGGAAGGTGTTTGATTTTCAGTCAAGTCCAAATTCAAGTTCGGGTTTGGTTTTAAGAACCAAGCCTAAAGGGTCTACAGGGAATAATGCCCACCTCAAGACTCGCCTCGAGTCAAGTAGGTGTCCCAACATTTGAACTCAATGATAAAGGCATGTCAACAAGTTGTCCCAGTGGGTCAAGGAAGGGCTTTCTACAAGGTTCGAGTCTTAAGGCCCTGTAGAAGAGTCTCGTAAGGCAAAATCCTTTTTCTTGAGACGAAGTTGAACATCTTTCTAAAAATTCATTGTACAAGGAGACTGCTGATATGCTTTGATATATAGGTAGATTCTTTTCATCTACCTATGTATAGGTATATAGAGTAGTCGAAGTGAGGGCAAAACCCAAACATCCCCACCCCAATTACTTTATCCCATATCATTTTGCCCCAGGCCCATCCAATCAACAGCTTTTAATTTTTTTAGAATATACTTAAACTCAAAATTGGAAGGTCTTTTTTTATTAAAAAAACCTCAAATTGGGATAGTTCTAGTAGGTGCCAAGAACATAGAAGGATTCTGTTTTTTAATACTTTCCTATCTAGTATGTAGTCAAATTTGGCTAAATTATTTTATGGATGATTATCACTTTGGTTACATCACAAAATCTTATGAGGCTAAGTTGGAAGTCATTAGAAACAAATCAGGTCCATTTTATGATAGTTGTGAGTGAAAAGGCTCTTATGACATCATCATTTGATGGACTATGAACTTTGACCCCTTGGTTCTTGTTGTGAGAATTAATCTTGAAAAGTATATTCCTCATCCTGGAACATTCATATATCATCTCACTTCCCAAGTTGCCAAAACATACAAAGCCATCTATATATTTACAAACAACCTTGTTTTTCTTTATTTTTTCCACAATTACAAGAACTTCCCTTTCATCACATCACCACCACCCACAAATATATTCTACATGTTACCCTCTCCAATATACAACAACACAACCACCAAATCCATCTCCTCAAAGTAACATCTCACACATGTATTATGGGGAATAACATGATTGACCATCTAGTCAAATTTGGATGTCTAGAACCACACCTACAAACTAGTGATAATCTCATACATATATATCACCCTTTCATGTATTGCTTACAAAATGACAAGTTTCATCAAGATCTTATCCAAAATATATAAACACATTGTCCTCTCATTCACATTGACCAAATTATCCATGAGTTTTCTCACAACACTCTCCACTTCACAATTGACCGAACAACTTAACCTTTGATCAAACATTATCCAACCACCTTAAAACCCATCCATCAATCTTAGTAGTGCAAATAACACAAGTACTTTGTTTTCAAAATGCCCAATACAGGGGTAAATATCAAAACCATTTATTTTAACATACTCTTGTCCTATCCCCAATGTGTAAACTACAATAATGCAACTTCAAGTTCAACATTTGTGTATTGAACAACTATTATATTTATCAAAATCCACTTCGACAATGAAAAAAATAATATGTGAATATTTTAACCTAATACTATGGTGGAAAAAAATTTGAAAATGATGATAAATTATGTATATATATATATATACCTATGATGTCAATATCCAGGTTACATCTACATGTAGGTACCTACTTCATTGTGCTTAAAGCATATATCAAGTTCTTGATTGCATTTAAATTGTTATCTCCAAATTCATTGTAAATTCTTTTTACAAGAAAAACCACCAAACCTTGAAAACTATGAAAAAGAAAAAAACCCAATGATGAAGTAGAAAATGTAGGCATTACAAATAAGTAGTATTATTTTCAAAATTTCAACATCCAAAAATAATAATTTCCTTAAGTTTTGCCATTTCAAACATTGAGGAATTTTTTTAAATTAAACATTAATTTTCCAAAAATGGATGTATGTGCTACATGGCACATCTCATTTTAAACAAATGCAAAATTCTTTATGATTGGATAAAAAGCTTTCAAATGAACATGGTTGTTACTTTAAAAAAATTCAATAGTGTAATTTTTTATCACTAAAATTCTACCACTTACTAACCCTCCCAAATGTAGGCTGAGACCTAAGTTGTTATGGTTTGATGCAATTTGGAAGTCATAAAAGAAAATCCCATAAAGTTCACATGAATAAAAGCCCAACTAGAGATTTGAAAACAATTGCTATATATTAAAAAAACTTGAGAAAAAAAAAATCCCTTTCAAAGGGACTTTTTGAAAATAAGGTTGAATTTTGAACTTTGAAAAGTTCATAATTAAAATTTGATTAAGGTCTTAAGGAAAAGGATTTCAAATCTACGTTTATTATTTCATTCCTCAACACATACTTATTCATTATAAATAGTTTGGAGTGAAATTCAATGTGAATTCTTCAATTTCTTCACAATCTAATCAATTAACCAATCCACTCAAAAGTTCAATACTAATAATGAGTGCGTTATTTTCAAAAATTAATTTTACATGTCTTCATAATCAAATTATTAGTTTATAATCAGTTTTCAATTGAAAAAATTAAAATTATATTATTCATCGTTATTATTTAAACACAATGTACCATGCACAAACTACCATTGTGACACCAAAAATGAACCATTTAAACTTGCATCCACCCAAACAATTTAATTGTTGTTGAGCTTAAAAAGTTACTACAATATGTGGACCCCTTCAAACTCATGGCCACACCTCTTATCCTCCTACCAACATTTAATACTCCATGGTTTATACATAGACTGCCACAATTCAAAAATTCCTCCTTGATCACCATTCTATATAATTGGAAATGTTTTGTTAATGATTTTTTTTTACCAATTTCATAGCAAAACCCATTTGCCCCTTTAACTACTTCCATAATCCTATCCCCACTTGAAAAGTTTTTACTTGCCCAATTATGCACAAATATCTTCTACTAATGGTCTTCCCACACATTCCCTTTTCCCTACCAACCCCACCTTTTAAATTGAATCCACATATTGTCACAAATGATTCTTGGAAGTTATTATCACTTGAAAATTTCACAAACACTACTACAAAATGTGAATGATGTTCACTAGACCAATGAATTCACTATTTTTTCATTGGTCCTTGTTCACTACAACTAGTGAAGTCACTCCAAATCCAATGAAATCATTTGGCATACAAGGACACCTTTTGTTGTGGTGAAATAAAACCCTATCTTGAATACCATTTGTTCATGCAAATGGTTAACTAACACCCTTTTAGTCGTCAAGGTGAAAGCACATTAAGGGTGAACCACTTTTGTTCCAAAAAGGTGATGTATAACAAGTATTACAATATGTTGTAAACTAAAATCTTGGTGGCATCCTTTGGTTAACCTAAGCATAAGCAAAAAACTTTAAAATTTGCACAACAACATTTTGGAACTCAAAGTTCATTTGGAGTCAAAATTAATCTTGATTCAAACGTTAGATGAAGAGGATTGAATAAAATCAATGTACACAAAGTATATAATTTATAATTTTTCAACAATCATAGGGCTTCATGTTTGTGATTCATGAAACATTACCAAACAAAAGGAAATTGAAAAAATAATGCAATGCCCATCTATAAAATCTCCTCCTCTTTGATATGGTAGTGGTTTTTTCCTGAAAGGAAAATATTATTATGCATTCATTGCTAAAAATGCAAAAAAACACATTTTTTGAGTGGAATTTCATCCAAAAGTTTTAATTTTTTTAATTGTTTTAGATTTAATTAATTTATATCAATATTATGCACCAACAAAAAAATTCACCCAAAACTTCCATCATCAACCTTACCTTTTTAAGTACATATTCAAATTTTCAAACTTTGTGATGGGTATTATTTGGTCACAAATATATTCCATACATTCAAATTCTTCAATGATTGTTGAAATATTCAAAATAATTTATTAAATTTAATTAAAAACTAATCAAATATACTTAAAACAAGTAAAAATAATCCAAGATGTGAGGTCCATATGTTAGCAAAAAGTTTAATTGTAGAAAGATTGTACTTGTGACTACAATTTTTTGTGGGTTTAATGTGTTTTCACCCCTCACCACTAGTTGAAAAGGAGGAAAGCACTTACATCTTCTTTTTCCGAAGCATAATTCCACATCTCAACTTTGACATTAAAAATTTACAAATCCGCCAACATCTAAATTTGAATTAAAATTTGATATGATCACTATTTGCCATCATTTTCAATAAACATAAACTTAAATATTGGAGTCCCCTTAACGCCAACCCATGTCACATGCCATTACCCCTACAAAACCCTACCATTCTTCCCCTTCTTTCATTACCCAACCCTCCTTCTTTATTGCCATACAACCCATAGGATTGACATTGGAATGACTAACATAGAGCCCCCTTTTAACAAGAGACAATAGCCTTATGGTTAAAAGGCTCTTATTTATGAATGTCTTGATTAAAGCATCGCTCTCTAAGGGACCCAAGGTATTTTCTTCAATTTTGTATTAAAGCACAAATTTCAATCATGCATAAAACAATTTATGAAATTTTAGTTTTTTTGTAAAATGAAAGTAAAAGCTTTTTAAAATTCTTCCGTGTTTTGGTTAGCTATTGAAAATTGACATAGAACTTGGGCAAAAAAATAAAATAAAAATAAGTACAAATTTGGCAATCAAAAACTTTAGAATACATTTATTCATTTGTCACATTTTTAAAGAAAAGAGTCACACTAAATGTCAATTTTAACACCTAGAAAAATTGTTGAAAGAACCTTGAAAGTTGTTGGCTTAAGAATTGTGCAATAAAATCTAAAATATTGTGGATTATACTCTAGCCCATTTTACATCTATATGGTGTAAATGTTTGTAACTTACCCTTATTTTGATTGGAGGTCAATGTTGGGAAATTATTTTAAAATAACACCAAATAATTTGTGCCTACCATAACAATTTTTTAAACATACAAATATGATTGTCAAAAATCAAAAGAAATGATTTCAATATACAACCATGCTTCTCAAAAATTTAAGAATTGGTCAAAAAACCCTTTGTAACCTATTGATTCCTTGAAGGTGTTTGAAAAGATTGGAAAGAGAGGACTTTATTCCAAAGAAATTCAAAAAACTAAAACCAAAGATTCTTTAATATGTAGAAATTGAAAAAATGAAATCAAAGACTTTTTTTTAAAAATCAAATTACCAATTAACATTGGATAGGATAATTATGTTTAATACCCTTAGATAGAGTTGGTGTACGAAAATTAATAAATGCACCCAAAAATATAATGCATATAGTAATGAAAACTATGGATAAATTTATTTTATTTTGGAGAAGCAACTAATTTGCTTAATGGTATCCCCTCTTGCAAGGTTTTTCATCTCCCATAAAAGAAATTAAGAAGTAATGGGTGCAATCACAATAACACGTAGCATAGCAAGTGTAACGTTTGCTTGGTTTTTTCATGTTCTAAAGTCATAATTTAATTTGATATTGAAATTATTAAAAAAAATTATATAGTTTTATTTTTAACATATCATGGAAACATGTGAATTAATTTGAAATTAATCCAATGAATAAAAAAATAACAAAAACACTCATTAAATATATAACACATGCTTTTAAATAGTAAAAAAACTTGTAAATGGATTTGAATTTTTTTGAAAATGACATTTTTGGACAAATTTTGAACATGAACCTTTATAAAATAATATGAAGAAATTTTTTTAATTCTTTTAAGATTTTTTCGAATTTTTTTCAAAAATATTCGAATAATATTTTTTAAATATTTCCCCAAAAGCAATCCCAAAAGCAATCAAAAAGTAGGTGGGTGTGGCTCATGTTATCTTGTTTGCACCCTAATATTAGTTATTACCTAATCATGTAAGGGGTATTTAGCCTTTTATGAAAATGGTAAAGGTCCAGGTTAATTGGGGTTTTTCCAATCCCAATTGGATACATGTGTTAATATATTTATTTGCAATTGTTAATACCTTAAAGTTGCACAAGTAGTTGTTTTTTTTCACTTGAAATGTGCCATAATTGTGTAAATACTTTTATTTACCCTACATTCATGCACTTTAACTATCATGGCAAGTATAGGGCAAATGGTGGAATATTTACCCCTAACCTTACCCTGTGAAAAGTGTAAACGTTCCTCAGTTACCTTCACCCGTAGTACTTACCTGGAATGACAATTTTGCAATGCTTATATACGGTTAGGTTGATCACATAGTTTGGATTATTTTTCAACCTTGTATGACTTTACCTCGCTTATAAACTTTTTGAAAATTTTATGTTTACCCTTACCTCACTGACAATACACTGGCTAATACCTCTTCTTAAAGAGCATGGGTACTTCATGCGATGGATGGAACTTCTTGGTACACGATCGTTTGGAATTTATTTTTATTAAACCATTCAACAACTTCTAGGTATCAGGATTCAGGAATGTGCAAAGTTGTTTCCAAATGAGCGATTGGACGTGGGTAAGTTATATCATATTCCCATATAAAACTAAGACCTGCACAGACTGCGGGTGTAAGGACTCCACTGAGATACTACGGTATTATGCATATAACAAACTTGCGTTTTCATTATGCAGCATGGGCCCACTGCACAGTCAAATGGTTTCAACTTGTTTGTTTCCAAAAAAAGCTAGCAATTGTAAATACTGGCAAGCCATGTTCTCATTTTATCCAGTCAATCTAAACACAATATTCCACATGCTTTGAGTTGGTATACTATACTAACAAGGGGTGTGTCACACTGTGGCCTTGCCATTTACATTAAAAAGTATCTTAAGGCAAAAAAAGAATTATGGAAACTCAATTATATGTCACCATGCAAAGATATAATCTTCAAAAAAATCCTCTAAAAGAAACCAAAATCCTTGAAGATATTATTATAACTCTATAATAACTAATCTCAAGTTTCAACACAAGCACAAAATATCAGATTCTTTCAAAAATCCTCATATAAAAATAGACAGACCTATTATTACTACCTAGGGGCCAAAATCCCTTGAGCTACTATACTCTATAATGAATCTCAACACAATATCCTTGCCTATGAAATCAATTCCAACAAATAAACAAATGTTTTCTACCAAATCTCTAAGCAATGCTCTCATGTGTAGTAGTAGGATTGACTGGAATTTGGGTGTTTTTCTCACCAAATTATTCACACCCACTTAGAAAATCGCATATTCTCGATTTGCATAAGGAATGGCAGGGTGTGATTCAGGCCTCAAGTTGAGGAGGGTAGAATTTTTGTTGAGAGGCAGCTGCCAGAGAGGAGAGAGATGTGGATGGATTTTTTCTAAAAATGCAAATTGGGTGGGGTTGTTTCTGGCTGGCTGATTTGTGTGTACAGTCGATTGGAAGACTTTTTTGGTGCTGGGAGTAATTGAAGAAGTTCAACTAATTTTAATTCAAATCCTCAATAGGAATCACTTCTGGCTAATGGGTGTTTTTTTTATCATGCACACAGATCACCCTTCTGACGCCTGACCTAGTTTGATGCAAATAGATCAATACGCATTTGAGTGATGGTGTAACTATGGTGCTATTACTTACACCGTATTGAGTTGTTCACCTAAATATGTTTACTTGCCCTTTTCTTTTTAGTAATTTTTTTTTCAATACTAGTTATATAATTCCTCTAACCTACCTACCTACCCATCCATCCACCCAAAACATCCAAATCTTCAACATCATAAATGGACTGACACTGCAAATGCAACCACAATAGCTCTCATTTATCTTCTTGGTACAAACTACAAACCCAAAACCAAAATATCCTCATTGCATATGCAACTTCTTGAATGATGGGCAATTAACAATACTACGTGCAAACAGCCCTGGAATCAATCCTTCCCAACCCCCCCCCCAAGTTCAAACTGCAGGTGTCCAAAATTTGAATTCATGAATTAGTTTGGACATCTATCTACTCATATTTCTTCAATGTTTTCCTTCTTTTTTTTCTGTGAAAGTTCTTATTGTTGTCTTAATGTGTACACTTAATGATGATGATGATGATGAAGAATTGGTGTGCAATTAATAATCCAATTTGAATAAAGATTCACAGCGTGAAGATGACAATTTTTAGAAGTTGATAAAAATTTCTTGGAGAGGGACAATGTTTGCCAACCTTCAATACCTTACCTTACTCAGTTTTGTTGTTAGACGATCCTCTTAAGTAAAAAAATGAAATTTTGTGAAAATATGAAGCTAAGCTGTTGGAAACAGTTATAATTAACATAGGCGACGACATGAATAATTTCACTACTCGTATAACAATATGGTACTAGATTATTGTAGATCATTTCAAAATTAATCATTTCAAAATGTTGAAAATGAATTGAATTTTTGAAAGATATTAATTGTTCATTTTGTCAATGTGGAAGCTTGCCCTAGGCCACAGTGGTTGTGTAGTTTGGTAGCAGTGATATTTTTCGGACTTTTTTTTTTTTTTTTTTGGGGGGGGGGGGCCAAAATATCTGGAAATTTTGAGAAATTTTTTCTTGTTCTAGTATAAATTTAACTAATTTTTCTAATTTTTTAAGGAAAAATTCGCCAATATTTTTTTTGGCACAATTTGTTTAATAAAAAACTCCCTGTGAATTCGAAGCCCATGAAATGTGCAAAATGGTAAAACCCAATTCAACTCATTATTTTACCAAGTTTCTTGACTAGTTTTGAAGCCCATAAAAACTTGCAAAATGGTAACACCCAATTGAATGCATTACTAGATTTATTGGTAAAGTAGGCCAAACTGGGGATCATTTTGGGGCTACTCGGCCCCAGTTTCAGAGAAATTGAGGACGAAATGAGCAGCCAGGATGAAAAAGGTACAGAGGGGAAAAAAAACAAGGAACCAAACTTGATTCCTCATATAAATTTGTCCTCGGGGAAATTTCATCTGCATTTTTCGATTTGCATTACCTGCGTCTATTCTTAGTTTAAAATCAAGCCTTAATCAGAATAAGATAATACAAATCTTCCGAACTGATACCCAGTTTCACAAAGTGGTACCCAATTTTGCTCACTTTAAGGGTAGGCTCAAATTGGGGATGAAACAGGGATTAGAGGGTCAAACTAGGTCCCAAACACATGGCGACTTTAAGGATAACTGTGTCATAGTAAGTTCCTTGTCTACTTTTGAAACACTTCGCATTGTGCAAAATGGGAAAACCCAATTGAAAAATATATCAAGTATCTTATCTGAGTTTTGCTACAGATTGTGTGACTTGTGTGAAGTGGCTCTCATTTTCTTCTTTTTTGAGAGAAGAGCTTCTCTGCCCCCTGCCAGGCCCAGCATCTAGTCAATGGCAGAGGAGCCAACTCCTCTGTATTTCCCACACTCGAAACCAACCACACTCGAAGCATTCCAACACCAGATGCAACAGCAGCCAGCAGGCTGATCACCTAATAGGTCAGCGACATTCTTACACTACTACTAAAACTACGACTCTAGTTTCATCCTTCTGGATCTGGCACTAGAAAAGAGAGAAAGGCTTATGCTGCTGATGCTGGTAGACATGCAGTACAGCTTAGCAACAAATCTGTTGGTTTTGCAACCAGGCTAAGACCAGAGCCCCCTGTTGAACAACACCACCACCACCACTAGCCTGCTGGAATAATAATAATAACATCAAACATGCATTCAGTTAGTAGTCTGAAAATTCAATGAAGAGAGATTTGTTCTCTGTAATACAATAAAATTGAAGATATTGAAGTAAATGCTTTGATTTCCATTTTCTTTCCAGCCCCCAATAAAGAGTACGTGTTGAGACTTCTGATGCTTTCCTAAAACCAAATATGTGACAGCTGCTGCTGCGTACACACAGAGATCGATGTCTCACATGACACAATGACTTACTACCTTTTCCCTGGATCTCACAAGGGCAAGAGCTGTGCTAAACTAGAATCTAATTGTGTGCTAACAAAAAGAAGCGCCATGATCAGCAAAATGTGGTTGGCGAAAAGCCAGCTGTACAGGAGCTGCTGCTTGGGAAGGCTATAGCATGTAAAATTGTGAGTACAGTAACTCTCGTAGCCTGTAGTAGTCCTCTGACAGAGGGCCCTCAATCACCAACTGCTGGCTTCCCCCACTCTGTAGTACATGAACACAACTGAGTCAGTTTCACTTGCAGCAGCAAGAACATTAATATGCATGGCTGCCAAGACTTTAGCTTCCTTCAATCCCCCTTATCTCTTACTGTAGCAAGATCAATTTAGAAAATCTACCCAAAGGGTTGCACACACAGTTGCAGCAACAACAAATTCTCTGAAACAAAGACTATAACATTGTCATGTATTTGTCACCTCACTTTTCATAAACTGAAGTTCTACCTGGCACCCTGCAGAGCCTCTTCCATTTTTCAAGAGCTCCTTAAAAAATCACGGATTACCAGCAGAAGTTCTCACCTTGCGCACTGTGAATGCATCCGCACAGCGTAACACCCCACCAGCAAACTCAGCCTGTTGACAATCAAATCAATGTACAGTTTTACACAGATGAAATCCACTTCCCACCACTTGTTTGTGGGTAGCAATTGACAAGGAATGATGTAGGATAGAACAATATTCACAGCCTCCAAGAATGAACTAATTTCAAATGTCAACAAGTGAGATTAATATATTCATAAGTTAGTACCTGGTAAATCCTTTTGGGACATAGACTCTTTGCCCTCATGGAATGAATTGAGTGACAATATATGTGAAAACATGAAAGAGGGCTAATACCTGCACGCCTTTCGTTGCCAAGAGTTGCTTGAAATCAGCAAGCCGCAAGTCACCAACAAAGACAGCTTTGTGTGGAGGGGGTTCTTGAGAGGGAAGAAGGGGAAGGATCTCATTTTCTTCCTGGTTTCCAACTTCTCCATCCACCCATGCAACTTCATAGTCCCCTAGCTGCTACGAAAAACAATAACAATAGTCAGCCTCCTATGGGAGCTGCATGAAACCATAGAAGGTGCATACACTCTGAGAAGAAACTAACACAGCTCAGGGACCATTCTATAAAACCATCCTGGGGTTGCATCAACTAGCACTAGTGTATGCTATCCTATACCGAACCAGCACACTGAACCCAGCCCCTTAGTTGCCCAATCCTAAAATCACCCAAGTGATTCTCATTACCTTCCTAAACAGCACATTGCTCATGAGCCGCTCTGTCAACCGAACCTGCCACATTTCATGACAAATATGAATTTCTGCAGTGGTGTATTCTAAACATAATCTGTTAAGGGGTCATCTTCTGCTCTCCAAAAGACAAACAATCCAACATTATCTTACTTCTGAAGCAAGAAAAGCAACAATCCAGCACCAAAGACAGGCTTCTGAGTGAAAATCAGTATCTATCCAATTGCACCTGGCTTCTCTCTAACATCCTGTCATGAAAATGCAGCTACAAAGCTTTTCTTGGTTCAAAGTTTAAATAGTAATTGTAGTAATGAACTTGCAAGACATCCACAGAAGGCCATGCAAACATTAGTCAAGAAGACATGAAGAGTGTCAACTGTACATACTGGAAACACAGAAACATGGTTAAAGATACCTTATATGCACTAAGATCTGAAGTCACATCCACCGCTTCACCAATGCGGGGTGCATATACATATTGACAAACATGCTTCAGACAGTGCTGCCTCAGGTGTTCTGTGGACTCAGCTGACCCATGTATAAGCACCTACATCCATGCCAAATCTCATGGACTCCATTAGAACAGTAGTTAGATGAACAATTTTACTTGTAAATGCAAATTGAAAACACTCATCTCTGTCCCAGATGTGACTAGTTGAAACAGAGACTAGACACCGGTGCAGCTTTGAGGTACCTCCAATGAGGAAAAAATTCAATAAGTAGAGAGAACTTATATTTTGAGTCAATCTGAAAAGTGAGAGATGACCCAACAACAAGGTATAAACATTTCAAATCCAACAACATAGGAGGAGACCCAACTCCAAAAACACACAAAAATGCTGAGGAGTTGTTTGCACAATAGCAACAGTCAAAGTACATTATGCAACTTCCAAAGAAGAATTGTATAAGGCTCTTATCGCCATGCAAGTTTACCAGCTCATGCTGTAAGTCCAACAAGCATACGAACACAAAGTAATCTGAACAGTGCTTCATTGACCACATATCACTGATACAATCTTACAAGCTTAAGAGGAGCCACATGGGCTAGTATGTTTTTGATGGAACGTCCATCAGAGCGCCCTTCGAAGTCAATGTACTGCAAACCACATTTCACTTGCACCTGTTTGCCCAATCAGCATTTGACACCCTGAGCATGCTTGAAGACCAAAAATCTTGTACTTCAGTCAAGTGCAGACTGTAACTTGCTTAATAATGGGATTGCACTACAGCATTCAGATTGTGTATATGTTCACAATAGGTTTTATAATGTCCTCTCTACAAAAGCATGTAACAACAGGAACAGCAAGTGCATGCAAATAGATTTAGATTCCAGCCAAAAATACTAAGCTTGAGATCTCTAGCAGAAAAGGTAGATCGAGGTGAAGGTAGCACACAAGAATCCTTTGAAGTTTACTGCACAAACAAATCCTTACTGTGATGTCTGTTTCAACAACTTTGGAGGGCTTTTCAATAAGAAGCATCTCCTCTGCTTCAGGATCAGGTCTTTCTTCAGCATCCTTAATGGCAGGTGCCTGCACCACAACATAACTTTTGACACATCTTCAACAACCTTCATGAATATATGCATATGTCCTGTTCAACAAGATTGGCTAGATTTGGTCCATTATGATCAACCTGCAGTCACATCACATCCAGTACTCTATGACATTGTCAAATGTTGCATACACACAATTTCTAGCCACACTCTTCAAACACAGAGGAGGTGTAGAAACAAAGACCGGCTGTGTATTGGTGTAGTCCATCAACTCTGCCTCTCTGATGACATAATCATCAGGATTTATGAGCTCCCCATATTCATCCCATTCACTTGTGTTCTCATGATAAGGAAACATAGGGGCTGCAGTATTGGTTGGTGCAGAAAATCCATCGATCAACACCTCATGCTGCAAAGGTGCTCCTCCTGTGACAAGTCCTCCTGCATCCATGACCCATAAGTTCAAATTTGAGCACTGCACTGAGGAACCTACATGCACCCACAATGCCAGAATTTTCTAAACTCTTGGATGCAAGGTGGGCAGCAGACCTTCAATTGGCAATTGAGAACCACCACCAGGTTCTGCAATGTTAATTGCAAGAGGACCAGTCCCAGCAGTACTTCGAGGAGAAGGATGACTCTCATCCTCTATAGGCATGTTTGTTTGCTTGGCCTCTTCTTTGAGTCGGCTCTGTTCTTCTTCATATGCTTTGAGCTCATCACCACTCAAGGGAATTTTCTCACTCAATGTCACTTTCACCACCTTGGGAGGGGGCTCAGCTTGTAACTTTTTTGCTAGTGTCCCCATCTGCATGAATTCAGTACAAAAGTGAGAAATTGTTCCCACAACTAGTGCTTTGAGATTTACTGGCTAACTCACAATGACAATTTTGTGCCTCAGTTGTACTATATTTACATCATTACAAGACACATGAGGTGCTGCAAAGACTTACAATCTTCAGAAATGTAAGAGCTCCCAAACTACCTGCAATACTAAGATGTAAAATAGCAGTTCTGTTTAGTGTATAACAGACCTGACCCCTTTCTGTAAACAGAACCAGGTTTCGTGAGTCCTTTGCCCACTCAGTGAAGAGCTCTCGAGCAAAGCCTGCCTCCAGGCTAGCCATTGAAGCAAAGACAACCTTTCACAAAACCCAATGCTCCCCTCTTAAATACTGCCTTCATCTCTTTCCCACTCTCAAGAGTAGAATAAGTCCAGAAAGCTTCACAGGAGCCAAAATGATACACAAAAATTGTCCAAAACAACTGCCCAAACAACAAAAAAATTGCTGCTTGAGGTGCTCACATATCATGAGGTTCTTCTCCTAACACGAATGTGACATGCAGATTCAAGAGTAGCCACAACAGATATACACCTTAGGGCCTGCTTGCAACTCATCAAACTCCTTACGCTTATGGCACAACTTCAGGTACCTACAAGTCATAAAACTCTTACTGAAATTTCCAAACCAAGCAATGAGGAAAATTAACAGAACACTGTAAGAGGATGAACAGAAACACAAATTAAAGAAATATCCTTCATAAGAATAGAGAAATCTCCATTCTCATGATGAAGAAAAAACACAGCAAGGTTAACAGTTCTTCAAGAAGCCACAGAAAGTTCCAAATCAGGAAAGACAAAACAAACAAAAAGCCAAAAAAAAAAAAAAAAAAAAAAACAAAAAAAAACTGT
>Ga0116227_10002480_pt1 | contig 41837 bp, 30 predicted proteins | sample S1TSphgellanicum_FD_89693 | JGI IMG/M metagenome (GOLD analysis project Ga0116227, IMG submission 89693) | Host-associated microbial communities from peat moss isolated from Minnesota, USA - S1T2_Fb - Sphagnum magellanicum MG | ecosystem: Host-associated > Plants > Peat moss > Unclassified... | reverse complement strand
TCAAAAAATTTTTAATATTTTTTTAAAATTTATTTTTTTTTTTTCTTTTTCCCAAATTTTGGTAAAATCCCCCTGTGAATAATACCCACTTTGCCAAAAAAAAAAAATGCCAAAAAAAAAAAAAAAAAAAAAAACCACTCTACTTCTCATCCTCCGCAGTCCTTGGAAGGAGAGGAAATGGGAGTGTTATTGCTGCATGATTGGTTGTTCAATACCCTACTACCTTGGCAACTTTGACACTAATTATATTATATTAAAAAAATGTTGAATTTTTAAAATAATATAATTCTGTGAAAGAAAATATTGAATCTTCAAGAATTTTTTTTTGAAATAAAAATTTCAAAATTAATTAATTAATTGACAAATATGTGCTGAAGTTGCTATGGTGCACTATGGTAGCAGAAATCCCATGATGCCCCCACCTATTATATGTGCACATAGTTGTCATTGTTGGTACTACAAAGGTACTGCTTGCTTCTTTCTTTTTTTCCCTGACTGCCCATTTTCCCATTCATGATATGTCTGGTTGTGCCCACTGCCTAGACACATTTTGGTGCTGCTCATAAATGCTTTGGGTCCTGTTATGTGCTTTCTGGGCTTGTAATGGGCACCTAGTGTTCATTACAAGCCCAGAATGTGCACAACATGGGTCCAAAGCATGTCTGGGCATCATCCATCTCCTTTGAGAAAAAGATCAATCAGCCCAAGGGCAGACAAGGAAAAAAAAAGATGCGTTTTCCTTGTCTGCCTTGGCTGTGCTTCTTGCAGCAACAAGTATGTGCACATATAATGTTGGGGGCTGCGTCATGGGTGTCGGGTGCACACTAGTCATCTCTGGCCTTGTGCACTAAGTAAAGACTTTTGTGCGCTTCGAGGGTGGAGACCTGTGTTGGGCAGTTACCCCGTTTGAAGAGTTAGAAATAATGTTGTGTGTGTAAGTGTCAATAATTATGTAAGTGTAAATAATTTTCACCTACATGCCTAAACTTTTTACAATTACACTATTATCCTCGTGTATATATATGTCTTTTACATTTATATGGCGCCTTGTAAGGCTATATATATCATATATTTTTAATAATTTTTACCTGCTTACAATCCTGGGTACATCCAAATGTGAGTGCATCCCAAAGCTTTATATATTTATTTATATATTTATATTTAATTTATATTTATATTTTAATTTCTGGTAATGGGCCACTTTGATGGCCCTTCACCAAATAAAATAAAATTATAACATTTTTAATATTCCCCACATAATGGGATTATAATAGTTTTTCCCTTTAATCACTATATACAACATAAGCCCAAACTTTTGGGTAAAGGATATAGGACAAATTGTGGTATTATTTTAGGGAATATCTTGGATGCACATTCTTGGGTGCATTTTGCTTTGCCTTATTGTTGAAATAAAATTTATATTTCTAATTTTGTTCATTATCATTTTTAGCTTAGGAGTGTACAAAAGCTTGGGTATTTATTATGATTCATATTAGCTAGTTTAATTGGTTGTTTTTTAGGGTTTTCTTTTCAATGAACCACTTTGATTAGCCTATCACCAAAAACATTTAAACCCACACCCCCCTTTCAAAAAAAGAAATGACATTTTTTACATTATTTTACACAAAAATGTAAAATCATATAAGTGCAATTACACATGTTCATGTTCTACATTTACACAAATGTGGATAGACCTTATACACTTACATTTAAATGAAGTGTAAATAAATTTCCTTATGGTATTTACACTCACACAAAGTTTGTGTCCTTAAAGATATACATGCATAATAGTAATTAGAATTGTGAAATTTGATTTTGATTAATAAAAATTGAATTAAGGCCAAGTATAATTTTTGAAACTAGTACTAAAATCAAACCATTTTTTTTCATTTTGAAAAACCAAACATACAACCACATTTTCAATTCTAGCTATGTGTGGAATTAGAATCATTTTAATTTTTTTCTTTTTGTTGAAAACAAGATTAAAAACCAAAGGTTAACTATTAATTCTAGTTTCGATTACTTGAAACTAGAACCAAAATCAAAATCAGTTTTTTTGAAAACTCAAATTTAGAACGAAATTTTATTTTTTATTTTTGTGTGGAATTAGAACCATTCAAAATTATTTTTAAAAACAAAACAAAAGGTTTTTCAAAAAAGTTAAAAACCACACAACACTAGTGTATCCTTATGTTTTGTAACCTTTTCTTGGGTGCATCACAATGTTTCTACAAGTGTTGGGCAATTCTTTATTTTTATGAATAACCTTTGGTGTCTCCCTATACTTCATGGTTTTTATTAATGTTGGTTAGTTTTGGTTCTAATTATTGGTTTGGTTATTAGGTACTTAGATTGTCAATTCAAAATTTTGAAAAAAGAAATCAAAATTGAAACCAAAACTATGAATTTTAAAAAAATTGAAACCAACAATTGACCTTGCATTTGAATTGAAAGTAGACCCAAAACCCAATTTCCAAGTTTTGGTTCTAATTTTTTTAATTAAAAAAAAAATTAATGCAACTTTCCAGACACATAATATTACCAAAACTTGGTAAAGTAAAAAAAACAACCCTCAACCATTGCGAATATTAAAGACAAAATGCTGCAAGGTCTATGAAGATTGTGTTGGGAGCCATTTACAAGCCAAGATTCTTAAAGGCATTTCATGGTTTTCGCACTGATCATTTATGTCATATCACTTTTAGACATATCAAAAATGGAGGAGGACCCATTGGATAATAAAGTTTGACATTGCAAAATATTATGTATGACACCATCTGTTGTAAAAAGTTGGTGGATATCATGTTGATGATTATAGATGAGCAAAGATTTTTCGACACATTGCATAAAATGTTTAATGTCGAAATAGGAGGAGTAGATATTAAAGACATGCATTTTACAAGGAAATACATTTTCACTCTTATTACTCAACATTTACTTTCACAAATAAAACAAAGAAATCTTGTGCCTAAAGCTCGAGTTGGAGAAGGGCTCAAGTCGAAAAAAACAGGAAATGGAAGTATACCAAAATATGACCCAATTAAACAAACAAAAACATAGGAAGCTAGGAGGTAACTCGATTGCTTTGGAAAGAAAAGAAAAACAACGATCTAAGTGATTGTGAAAGAAAGAATAACTTTTGTAGACCAAAAGGATCTAAATTATGTACACCTTCACCATATACATAAGCAGACGACTTTATCATTGTGTGGACTTCAATTTCTAGCGAATCATATAATAAAAATGTGACATCATTCTTCAAAGAAAACCTCATTAGGTTTAATATAAAGAAAGAAAACTTAACCAATATAATATGAAATAGGACTGATTTTTTTCTTAGGTTGAAAAATATTTACAATAAATCCCCCAGATGAACTTACAATTAATAGTAGCGTTAAACATTAGGTGCTTGATAAAATCCAAAGAAAACTTAAGTAATGCCAAGAAAAAAAATATTTTGAATTCATACATATTGCTAACCAAGTTATGGTCAACAAGTTTTCTATTTTAAATTGCAAAAGAAAAAACTTATTGGTTGGCTCAATACTTGACTGAAAAAATATATCCTTGTGTAGGCATTATCATGACAAACTTTATGTAGACAAAATTGGCTTGGATATTAAGGACTTGATAAAGTCAATTACATTTTGCAATGGTTGATTAATAATTTGCTAAACAATAAATAGTAACACCATTTGGATTGGAAAAACCATTGATAACATGCTTGTTACAAGCATAAGCAAAACTAGAAAAACCTAATAGCCCAAGCCTATAGTTTGGTTTAATGTAAGCAATTTTACAACAAAGTGTGTAATTAATGATATTTTATAGTATAAGATTGATTCTCATGCTTACAACTAGATTTGATTATAAAACAACCAAATTGAATATTTGAAAGAAAGTTGAAGAAAGAAAATTAATAATATAGCTAGCAATGCACCTCAATTGTAATATCCAATTTTGTGTGAATTTATTAAGCTAGGCCTATAGTTTTGATAAATTGAGTACAAAAATATTGCAGCACAACCTTCAACCTTCTATTTTAGCCTTTTTGTTGGATATTTTCTATAAACTATGGGCAAATTTTTTTTAACGAAGTCTTTTTTATAGGTTTGGAATTTTGGACAGAAACTTCATTAGATCTACAATTATTGACCAACGATAAATTCTTCACAAAAATAGCTGCAACTTTTGGCTTCTAGCTTAACAAGGTGAAAGGCATTTGCTTCTATAATTTTTTTCCAATTTTTAGGAGTGTAATAAAAGTCTATGGAAGGCTATTAAAAATACCCACAATATTTGATAAGATTGTGCAACACTTGTTCAAATTAGTTATTGAACTTGTGACATACATTTGCTAACAAATGTAGTTTTGGATTTCAAAAAAGAAAATGTGGACACATGGCAATGGGTGAGATTGCCACCATACTAGACACAAAGACAGAAAAAATGCACAAGGTTTACAACAATAAGAGGGAACAAGATAGTAATTATTTTATTTTTACCAAATAGGTGATTGATGGTGATATAAAAGTTTTTTTTGGCCAAATACCTTATATTGGATCTTAAATAATTTCCCCATGCCTAGTGTACAAAGATGATACTTGAAGAATGGCTTAAGAGTCCCAGTTGAATATTAAAGAAAACTTTAAATTTCTACTATGGGGTCTTTCAAAGTAGTGCCATAAACCTTTTAATTGCAAATTTTACCTAGATGGATGATAAGAGAATGTAGCTACCAAACAGTAGAGCACTACGACTAACTTCAAAAGGATGAAATGTATTAAAGGAAAAGGCCATAAGTTTTTTTTCGCCAAACCCAAAAAATGATGTCAATTTGCTTCATAAAGTATGTTGATAATTTTGTTATTATTATCAATGACGAGAGGTTGGTAGAACAATATTTTGAAAAAGCCAAAACTTTCTTGGTAAAACATGACATCCAATTATCATTTTAAAAAACCTACATATTTCTATGGAAAATTGGAGAGAGACTTCATTTTATTAGCTTTTTCTTCATAAAATTGATAGGGCTTGCTTCCATAGCCAAATTATGACCCAATGGAAGGCAAGAAAAAGGTTCACTCACAAAAATTTCTTTGTCTATCCTAATCTTAATGAGATAATGTTATTGAAATGTAAAATCAAAAGTGTCTTTACTAAAAATAGAAATCTTTCCCATTATCAAATAATCAAATTAATAAACTCAATCCTTCATGGTTGGGGCAACTATTTTGGAATTAGCAACTTTCTTCGTACTTTTAGTTTGTTAGATCATTGGATCTAAGATAAAAGATGGCAATATTTACATCATAAACTCCCTTAAATTCTTCACCCCATATTGGTTTCCCAATTCTATCAAAGGGTTTTCTTTTCTCGTGATAAATTTGGTACTTTCATGCTATTTGGACCAAGCCTAGTGTAGGTGCCAAACAACATTGTGCTAACATGGTATAGATTACATCTCTTGCATCTATGGTAAAATGCGTTTTTGTTCATATGTTCTAAACATCTCATGATCTAGGTAATCCTTTTGTAAATTCAAACTCGCTTGATGAATGGAACCCTCAAATTCAAAACTATCAAGAAAATATTATAATTAACAAGAAAGATAATGAATTTAGTAGGTTGTTCATCCACCAAAAATAAACTACCCAAATTGCAAGCAAATATGGATAGATATGCATAAAATATTTTGCAAACCTAGTAGATCTTCACAAAAGTGACAAATCATTTTGAAAGTTTTGTATGGTTGTTTCCATGATTCCATTTAAACAACCTTTAACATATGAAATATTTTAAACTTTGAACTTAAAATTTCATGATAAATGAAATTAATAAGATTATGCATATTTCTCCATTTATAAATTTGAAAGATGCACCCCTTAACCTGTAAGTGTTAAAGGTACTAAAGGCCAAAAACCTTACCTATTAGGCTTACTTGTTTTTGTATGGCTTACACACACACACACACACACACAAGAAAAACCAAATTATTATTATTATGAAAATGGGCTATTAGATGGTGGGGTTTAAGTTTCATTTTAGGGTTGTTTCAACTAGAATAGTCAAATAAGATCAAAGATACCAAACATAAATTAAAGAATATGCATTTTTCATCGTAAGGTAAATTTGGCAGCCAACCATGTTAACTTATATCCATATATTTTCTACATAATGTCGGCTATGTTTTGAATATTTAAGATTATATATTTGTCTATTGTAGTGCACTCACAATTCGACTTTTTCATACCTTTCTTTGTAATATGGCAATTCCTCAAATTCATTTCTTGTTAAAATAAAGATTTCAGATTTAGACTTAAAATTTTCTTGAATAACAACATTGTTACCTTCCCCTAATTTTTTTTTTAATGAATTTTCTAATTGCAATGTATTTACCAACTCAAATGTTAATGCGCCATTATTCCATAAAATCTCATGAACATGGTCTAACCATGAAGGATTTGTTATTATGGTGTTGAATTTTAAGATTTCTTTTGGATTTCTTTTTGGTTATTGGGCTCAACCTTGCAATATTTCAAAATGAAGTTGTAGCAAAATAAAATAAAATAAAATATAGACAATTGGTAGCTTTAGATGTCATTTGTAGAACTTATTTGATACCGTAAATCACAAAAGCTTATGGATTAGACATGTTGTTAATTTGAAAAGGAAAAATCAAAGTTTCAATTTATGATAATGAATTTTTTTGAATTTTCTAAATTTATCCAAAGTCTATAGTATTAAAAAACCCATATATATATATATATATATATATATATATATATGTTAATGTGTAGTTTAAAAATTTATTCAAAAAAATTATTATTTCAATACTTTTCAAAAAATCACATGAAAAGGCAATAACATGTGCCTTTTCATGATTTCCATGTAAAAGGTTAAGGGAAAATAATGAAACAAATTTGAGGTAAATGCACCTAATTTCAAATATCAAAGCTTTGGGCAATTCAATAATAATTTGATGCATCATTGTAAATGAAATTTGGAGAGTAACATCAATACTTTACAATATTAAATATGCAACTTGAAAAAAATGTACAAGTTTTCTTTGTCATTATGTTAGAATTGAAATATATAAAATGTATGGATTTAATTGTTCATTTTTCTTTCTTCCAAGCTTTAAAAGGAAAAGCAAAAGACTTTAGTTGATGAAAAGGAGAAATAATGTAATGAAAAATGTATTGACATTTTTTGGTGATACGTCTTCTTGGTCTGTGTTGCGAATTGCACCTTCACAAAAGTCTTCAGGTGATTAACAAATGTTATGATCCAAGACCACATTACAAGTTGTGAGTTATAAAATCATTTTGAGTTCCTTGAAAATTCTTTAATTAATTTGCAAATGGCATGATCCAAGAATTCAAATAATGTGAAGGTGAAAACAACATTACAACATTGCAAAAGTTGAGAATATTTTATGAGTTCATAATTTCAACCAACATTGATTCTATTACTAACACAAACAACCTCCGCTCAAGTTTGAAAGAAACAAATATAGTCAATGATTGATATAAGTTTCTTGTTATTTTCACCAACATGGAAAAAAAGTGTGGTCAAGAATCCTTCAATTTACAAAATGGGCACAACCCAAAATCTTACATTTAAAAAAATAGACCAATTTAGAAAGACCAAGAAACCCTAAAATTACAAATGGGTATAGTTTCAAAACAAACAAAACATAATGGGAGATTGGATTGGTCATGGGAGTGCAATGTTTAAATAAACTCCAATGTAATGCAACATGTGATAAAATTTTGATGTACTAGCTATGAAGGAATGTTAAACAATGTTTATAACAGTTGATCCAAAATTACAAGCAAGCCATAATCAAATGCATATGTCTTAAGTTTTTGTCACATTTCTAGAAGCAATGCAAAGATTCAACCATAGTGTGGGCTAAGATTTAAAGACACTTAGCTAATCAAAATTGTCAATAATATTTTTAAAATAATCAAATCTTGATAATATTAATTTTGATGTAATGTAATGCAACTATGATTACCCTTAAGATTTGAGATTTGTTCGTTGAGTTGTCTTTGATGAAAGATAGATCTTTTATCTTTCTTCAACCTTTTGAAAGTTAAAATTTGAAAGCTTCAATGTAATTTGAATCCTCATTATCGTCATAACTATTATTGATGCCCCAACAACAATGATGTTTATTGCCTTATTTGCAAAACAACTACCAATGGCCAAAACCACTTATGTCATCTTCACCTATTTGTTCATTGGCTCTTGCAACTACTTTGCACTATTATTATTATGTTTATATATTGAAGCCACCCCTTCTCCTTATCTTCTACAAATGAAGTAAAACTACTTCTAATAAAAACCAAGACACATAAAAATACACACACCTGCATAAAAACAACGACAATTGTTGTTGACCAACATAATATTTTTAAAAATACAAGGAAAATAATAAGATGAATTCATGAATACCTTGGGAGAATGGCAATTTGTTGGAATGCACTAGTGGAAGTTATTGAAAATATGAAAGTGTCACTAATTCACATTTATTGAAAGTATTGATACTAGTGGAAGTTATTGAAAGTTCAAACCCATACTACCCCTTCACATCAACATCAATAGCTGCTACATAATTCCACTAGAGAACTTAAGGATTCAAATACTTAAGGTTTTTATTACTCCCACTCTTTCAATTCGTATCCAATTCATTGACTTCATATATTTCACAATCGACTCTCAAAAGTTGCTTATTGCTTGAAAACTTGAATATGCAATCTTTCATTATGTATGTGTGTGCACAAGTGCACAATTGTCTAGGAAAAAAGATCATGAGATCACTTTGCAAGTATGGAAATGGAGTTTTTTTCAAGTACCATAATACCTTGGCAGCTTCAACACACAAATTATATTATTTTAAGAAAGGCTGAAATTTTCTAAAATTACTTATCTCAAAGAAAAACAAATTGTGAAGGAAAATGAAGAATCTTTTAAAGTATTGGAAAATATTGTAGTTTTTCAAAATGGAATCTTCAAAAGTAGTTAATTATTCAGCAAACATGTGCTATAGCTATCCCACTACTAAGAAACTCACTCTTCATTGTCAACACATTAGGAGGGTTCAAGGTTCAATTGTATCTTGTGCAAATAATCTGAGGTGCTATTGGGAGTGTGTTGGGGAACAACTTGGGAACTTGGTGGGGGAGAAACCCATGGGAACATGACGGGAACAAGGGAACAAGATCTTGTCCTTTGCATTGATGAAATTTTGTTTTGTTTTGTTTTTTTTCTTTTTTGGGTTGCTGTTTCATGATGCAGGCATTGATGTTTGTGAGCTTTCCAGTGCAGACTCTTTGCAATGTGTGGAGAAATGATACCAGTCATGGTGAGGTAAACCCCTTTTTTCTGGGCACCAAAGAGTTGTCTGTTTCTTTATGTGTTTTGTCATTGTCTAGCAACCTCTGCAGTAGGGTTTCACTTCTTAGGTTTGATGGGTTCACAAGGACTTCCAAGACAAGTTGTTCAAAGGTTACAACATGGGTATTTGCAACCCAGTTATTTATGCCACACTTGGCTCATATGGTCTTGGTTTTAACAGGTTTATTTATACCTATGTCTGTTCCCGTGCACCTGTTTTGTTTTCCATTCTTGCAAGATCATCAATCTTGAGGTTTTATACCAGATAGCAGGATAGTAGTCTCAGTAAATATTGCATCTCATTTTGCTTTCCTTCCTTCCCTTGCTATTCTAAATTCTTGACCAGATTGTGCAACAGGCCTTCTTATGTGAGGGCATGGAATGTCAGACTTGCATTTCATCCTGCGACAATCCTGTTTGTCTCTTTGACATCATGCATAGTATTGTCATATATCTGGTTTGTGCGTCCATTTGAATCTGCTGCAATGGGTAGGTGTGGTGTGTCCCATATTCACTTCCCTTTACACCTGCTGAGACACAAACTGATTTCTCTGTTTTTCTTGTAGTAGCTGATTCATCTCAAGCTCCAAACATACACTTCAAATGTTTTTGTAGCTCAATTGCATTTGCACTTCAAACTTAGTTCTTGGGTTTGAAGTGCAACACTGAACATCAATGCCTATTTTGATCTGCATGCAAATGTTGGTGTATGGATCCCTCTATTACATGTCCTACTTGAATTTGAAGAAGCATTCAAATGGTACTTCAAGCTCCAAAAGGAAAGGATAACTAGGCTGAGCTTGTGCTCCTCTTGATTGAGGTCAAAGATTCTGCTGTGAACAACACAGAAAAGGTGTGTAAGATTGGAAAGCTGATCATTTAGGAATTACTCTCTGTTTGCATGTTGAAAGTTCGACAACATCTTGCATGTTGAATTACTTGCATGTAAAGATTGAAAGTTTATTATATGCAAGATCAGCTTGGGAACAAGAGTGATAGGTCACAAGCAATGCATTGGATGATGGCTCTGGCCTTATTGACAAGTTCAAACAAAATTGTGAGAAATGATGAAATCATGTAACATGTGTGTGAGTGTTTTTTTTTATGTAGCTGAAGTGGCGATCATCCATTAGCCAAATTTGATGATATATATATATGTGAAAGTTTAAAAAAATAAAGTATCCTTCTACATTTTTAGCTACCTATTGAAACTAAATTCAGAATTTAGCAAATTTCTGATAAATCTCAAATTCTTATTCGAAATTTGGCAACCAAAGAACCCAAAAAAAACTTACTTTTAGCCATTTTGACAAAAACAATGCATTGTCTAGCAAATATTTGCCAAGTAAAAACACTAGTAATATGTTTTAAGTAATTTGAGTGCAAGATGAATTTGATAAAATTAATGGAACCTAGAGAGTTCAGCTAAAAGTCTCCAGCAGCAGTCATCCACACTTTGATTCCAAGTGGAAACCAAAATTGGAGGTAAACTCTAAACCCTAAACCCTAATATCCTACAGAGATGCAAAGGCTCTTCTTGTTGCTTGGCCAAGCAAGACAAAAACTGGAAAGTGCACTACAATAATACCAACCACAAGGGTTTTTCTATTACCTCAATTTCTAACACACTTTGATGATGTTTTGATGACAGAAAACAAAAGGGTCAGAGTGATTGAGCACCCACCAGGGGGCACCATGGAGGATGGTGTGTCGACATTGTATTCCCTGTCCCACAGCTAACCACAGTGTTTAACAATGTACTAACAATGTACCTACCCACTTACCTAAGTTGACACTTGGTAGGTGAAGAGGGAAGTAGGAGGGTTAGGCAGTTAGGTGTGCACCACAATGGAGTCATAACAGATATGAGCTTGACATCACCTCCTGTAATCAACATAAAAAACTGACATAATTTGAATTTGCAAGAAAGTTTGTGCTATGATAGCTATCAAAATTTTGAATTATTTTTCTCCCTTTGAAATGGGATGACATGAGTGTTTTTTTCTGCACAAGAAGAGAACAAAAAGGCTAATGAAAAGGCGGCATCAACAGCAGTTTTTGACTGCAAATTCTGTTACATGCTGGTACTTGGACAGACTTTGTTCTGGCCACAAACCATATGTATGTATGAAATATAGTCTCCCCAAAAACACAAGAGAATGTGGTTTTTCTCACACAAAGTTTGCCTCATGACACATTCCAAAACCATCTCCAGAACCCTAAACCCAATGGACCCATGAACCCTAAACCCCAATGGACCCATGAACCCTAAACACCAATGCACCAATAGCAAAATGGAGGCCAAATGAATGGAGTGATTTCCATAGATTAGAGATATCGTGGACTGACTGCATTGCTGATGATTAGGGCAAATAGATGCTGCAGTTTTCATAGGTCATATACACTGACTGAGTGCACTTGTGGATCCTTTGCAAGATGAAATACACAAGATTACACAGCACAGAGAAATACAATGAAATCACCCAATTGAACACTCATGTATAGTATCATTAGAACTCCCCATGCTTTTGAGCAAGGAAAATGAAATCTGGATCGTCAATTCAATTCTCTTGAGCATTATTGACTAAAAGATTGTCAATTTGCTAGAAGCCCCACTTTCTTGAGCATACATACTAGATCTTACAAACATACTCCTGTTGCACAAATACCCATCGTTAGGTGTAACGTTTGCAAGGATGTCCTTTCCTTCTAGCAGGGTCCCACATGCAAAGAATTTGAATGTGTGGGTGTAGGAATACCTACCGACAAGGGTTTTTTTTTTGCAGCCTCATAATTCAGCACTTGACATTTTCTGAACCACCCCAGGTATGTAGACATCTCTGGTATTGCATTTCTCTTGAAATCCATTGCTCAGCTCAAAATTGCATAAGCACCAAAAACATGGATGACAGGTGAAGATGGGTAGCAAGTGATCATCATCTTTTTCATGTAGATGATTGAATGCTAATAATAAGTTGGTGATGCTCTTGACCAGCAAGCACAGGAAGTTTGCCACTGCCACTTTTTGCGCCGTAGATATCGCTGATCAGGTTGTGCCATTCTTACTGGACTGCTGTTCCCATCAGTTGCAAATCTGCAAAAGCCCCAAAATTAAGGTAGAGTAGTAGTCAGAACAAGCCTCTTGTCACACATTTTTTTAAACCCATCTGAGGAAAAAAAATTTGAAAGCAAACTGAAAACCACAAAACCCACATTTCTGCTCTCAGGAAGAAATGAATGTTCAAATAGGGTTGACATGAACAGTTTTTAACTTACATGGGAAATGCAAAAGAACGGTTGCTTGCAGCACTACTATCAGATCGGTGAGAAATGCTGCCAGAATGGTTTGGTGCTCCAGGGTACAAGATAGACCCTGACGAATAAGCTGCAAGAATTGAGCTTGAATATCGAATTGATCTTGAGGATGGAACTCCTGCAACATCTGAGACAGAAGATCTCTCACACAACTTTGATGAATCACCATCACTTCTGGTATGAATTGTAGCAAAAGTACTCACAGAATCACGCCCTTGACTTGATCTGTCATCACTGTCTGATGGGTCTCGAATGTCTCCATTCTGTGTGGTGTAATAATGGCCAACCAGCAATTCATTATCATCTGCTGCTGCTGACTCTCCTTGCTTTCCATGAGCAAGAAACTCATCATGTTTGTTTGGTGATTCTTCTTCCTCCAGATCTTGTGGATCTGGAAGGGATACATCCCTTATTGCATCCTTGATTGATGTAGGCATCGTATGTACCTCCATTGCTTCTTCTTCTTCTTCTTTGGCTGCATGTACATGTGAAGCCTCTGTCTCATCTGATGTGCTTGTTATTGGATCAAGTGCAAAAGGAACCACTGTTTCACCTTTGGCAGCAGATGACTCTCTTGAAGTAGCAGCTGTCATGTCCATCTCTTCCTGTGAGTTTGCAGTCACAAGACTTGCGGGCTTTGGTGCTTCATGCAATCCAACAACGAGAGCTTCAGCTTCAGCTATCTCTTCAGTTTCCTCAGTAGCATTCTTTGAGGCTTCAGCAGGCAAATCTCTTCTTGTTGGTGGTTTCTCATCAAAAGATGCAGCACCCTGCTCTTGTGGTATGCTGCTGCTCATCACTCCCAATTTACCATCTGAAAGAAGATTATCTGATGCCAATGCTGTCATGTGCTGAGGCACTACATCGGCTACTACAACTTCATCAGAAAGCTTCTGCAAGTTCTCCCGCTGCATTAACTTTTGCCTGTCATCATCTCCTTTTGGAGCTGTTGTTGTATGATCGCGACAAACTGCAGCTCCTCCTTCTTCAACAACAACAACAGTAGTACTACCTGAGCATCGTGAGAATTCTTGTTCTTTAGTATTATTCAGTTGCTTCGATAACAAGTTGCCATTATTCCTGTTTGCTGCAACTCGAAACCGAAGCTTGCGCAGCCTCTTGATATGAAATGAAGGAAGATCATTGTCATGAAAGAAAGAAAGATCCATATCATCAATCTCCTCAATGGGATGAACTGATGCAGCTGCAGGTGAGGTGCTCACAAATGACCAGCTTGCTTTTGCACTAAGCATTCCTTTTTCTTCTTCACTTTTGTGAACTGAGACCTCATCCCTTGCAGCAGCAGCATTCGATCTTGCTGCATCAACTGCTGCAATGTCTTTTGACACCTCTATTGGCATTGTGCTCTCTCCTATTCTTTGAACCAAACTTCAGTGACTTTATATTTACAAAGGACACAGAGGTTGGTCTGGTAGCTCCACAACAAGCCACCACCAATCACACCACAACTTCATCCCCAACAATCTGAAGAACAAAAACAACAAAAAAAACTGTCCTGAATAATATAAGAAGATATCTTTTGCCACAAACTGTTGAGATCCAGCTCTCAAACTCTTGAACTATGTCACAACTGCATCACCAAAAGAAACCTAAAAAGCACTAGAAGTTGATGTATCCAGCTACACTCATGTACTACTACTTTTTTAAACTTCATGCAGCTCTGCAAGTCCAGGTGCTCACAATTCCACCAAAAAAAAGGGCAACCTTAATCTTACAGATCCAGGAGGTACCATCACATGGAGAATCAAGAAGAAACACTCACAGGAACTACTACCCAGAAATAGAGGAGAAAGTTGTTGCTACTCCAATGTTACCTAAGAAATGGACACAGCTCCACTCCCTCTTCTGTGATCTTGTCTCTTTGGAAGGCGCATCTGAGCTCATGGCTCCACACCCATCATCAATCTCTGCTTCTGCAATGCTGCTAAACCTGTTTTGCCCCCCCTTCACAGTGAGTAGCCCCACACTCCTCTTGCTGCTGCTGCTGCTCCTTCAATCCCCAGTGACTTTTACCGATTTACTTCCTGGACCCAAAACTCAAAACTGTGAGCTTCCAAGCTTCCTCCTACTCCTTCGATCCCTCAACTACTTCAGTGATTTTCCTCCTCGACCCAAAACTCAAAACTGTGAGCTTTCTTGCTTCCTCCAGCTCCCTCTTCAATCCAGAACTACATAAGTTTGTGATTTTTCCTCGACACCCAAAACTCCCAAAAATCTGAGCTTTCTTTCTTCCTCCTACGCCTCCTTTGATCCACAACCAACTTTTGCGATTTTCCTCCTGCACCCAAACCTCCAAAACTCTGAGTTTTCTTCCCCCCACCCCTCCCAAAAAAACAAATCATCCGAGCAAAAGACTTGAATCTCTTAATGTATCCCAAGTCAACTCCAAATCCAAACAGACAAAAGATCAAAAGCTCCAAAGAGAAATGGGCACTCTTATATTCTGTCAAAAGATCCCCTCCCTGGCAGGCATGACAGCAAAAGTAAGGAAAGAAAGGAAAATCCTCTCCCCACTCCCCCCCCCAACACACACACACACACACTCTCTCTCTCTCTCTCTCTCTCTCTCCTTCATGACTTCACAGACAACAATGCCACAGTTCAGACACACTCTCATTGGTCTTCTGGAATTCTTACAAACCTTTGAAAGCCTATTACAACATTTAACACGTCTTCTGAAAGCCTATTACAAAGCTTAATGGGTCTTGTGAAAGCCTATTACAATATGTCATGGGTCTAAACCCTAAACCCTAAACCCATCAAAGCCTATTATAGCATTTGATGGGTCTTCCCTACTTCTTACAAAACCCTATAAAAAGCCTATTACAACATTTAAGGGGTCTTTGGGAATTCTAAAAAACTTATGAAAGCCTATTATTATGACATTTTTCAACATGTCTTTTGGAATTTGGACAAACCTATGAAAGCCTATTACAATATTTAATGAGTCTTCTCAACTTCTTACAAACCTATTACAACATTTAACAAGTCTTCTTGTGACTTCTTTTGAACCTATGAAAGCCTACCATAATAGGCCTTCTCAACTTCTTGCAAACCTATGAAAACCTATTACAACAAATTAATGAGTTTCTTGGAATTCTTAACCTATGAAAGCTTATTACGACATTTAACATGTCTTAGCCATGTGCGACATGGGGTGAGCAAATCAATCCATGTAGCATGAAGAATGTTTGAATATGTCCAACACTCAAGGGTTTTGGAGATTCAACTATGCCATATGAATTGGGAGTTTGTATTAGAAGGAGAAAAAAGGTGACCACTAATGTTGGCCCCTAGGTGAGGGCTTGAGGGGTTTAGGACTTCGATTCGGATCAAGACTCCACCCCATGTTGGAATTGAAATTTCTCCTTTCCTAATGTGCATATATTATAGAGCTTTCTTATCAAATTTTGTACATTTCAATTGCATATGATGCAATTACTTTTTTTACTTGCCTTTCTTTCATGTGACATGCACATATTTTTTTCCTTCTGCAAATTGTTTTTATTTGAGACTAGGCAATATATCTTTTTAACCTTCTTTGCCCATCAAAATGCATGTGACGGGCAATGTCAGACATAAATGCCCACTTTGTTCTATGTGTGTGTACAAGAATAGGTCAAATTAACCTTTTTATATAAAAATCAATTCTCTATCAATTATTTCACAATAATCGTCATTTCTTCTAGGGGTCTTGGGAAAATTGGAACAGGAGGTTTGTTAATTCTAAGCATTAAAAAAAACTAAAAGAAAACCCTTTGGTTTTTAGATCTTCAAAATAACAAAACCAATGGTTTTTTTAAAATCAAATAGCCACCCAATATTTTTAAATCTGTACATATTAACTAAAGTTCAAATCTATTTATTAAACTTTCTTGTAAATAGCTAGAATGAACAAGTAGCCATTAGCACAACATCCATTGGAAGCCCATTACAACCGAATTGTTGTGAATGCATTCCAAGTTCCAATTGAATCGATGTGGGGTTCAACCTTGGTAACCTTTCATGTCAAAACATGGGTCTTATGGGTAGGTGAATAAGTAGGACAATACCACAATATCTTGCTAGGTTCAACACATTTTTTTGAATAATTAATTCAAATTTAATTCTTAATTTTGACAAATAATATATTTGTGAATATTCAACATTTTCTTTCACAAATTTGTTTCTTTGAAAAAATCAAAACCAAAATTTGAAATTTTGAGCATTTAAAAAATATATAATTAATGTTAGTTGCCATGTTAACAAGGTAGGTGGCCATTTGGGAATTAGATGCATCTACTTGATTAAATGTCCCACTTGATTAGAACTCATTAATAATTTTGAATAACATGATTTTTTGTCCAACTTGATTGGATGTTTAATTTAATAAATACTCAAATAAAAAATAATAATCAAATTGATTAATAAAAAAATACACATGTCATTTAAGCTTCAAGCTTCTAATCAAAATGTACATGTTCACTAATCAAGAAAGACTAATCATCAACTTTGACCATTTGAAAAACCATGTATTTTAATAGTGTATGGTCTCAAATCTAAATATAATATCTTCTAACATTAAACCCTAACATCTATTTTTTAGAACCCTAATGACTAAAGTCACATAATTTATGGACTAAGTGATTATTAAAACTAGTTTCCACCATAAATCCTTATAGCATATTCACACATGTTACCAATCATATCCACAACGACTTGCCATAAGAATATTTCATCCCATCTATCGACACCTACATGTCTATAACATGAAGATATGTTGTTTCCTTTCCCTTTCTAATCTTTGCTTATGTTTTGTAGGTTGTTTGCATTCTATTTTGCTTGTATTTTATAGTTTGTCATAATTCAAATTGTTGTTTTCTCAAACAATTTTTACCCTATTGCATTATCAAATTATTATTATATTTGCTATGGTGTTTTATTTTAACACACCACACTTTCCCTTCAATGAACAACTATGTAACCTTTTTTAACATGTTGTGTCTCTTTTCGATTATCTACTTGCTTTTCGTGGGTGTTGCAAATTTCCTTACATGCTTGCATCTATTCACTCTTTGTCTAATCTTTTGTGTAGATGGTCACATGCATGTTTTCTTGCTCCCGTGGATTCTTTTAAGCAATATTTGCACTTGATTCTTCCACTATATGTTTCTATAGATTATATTAAATGATCGCTTGATAAATCACTTATCCTTTGGACAAAAATTGAAAATGCAATTTGTTGATGCTCACTTTTAAAAACATCTTGTGTTTCAAAATGTTGAAATACAAGGAAAAGCTTTTAAAACTTAGAAAAAATGTAAGAACCCTCACTTGGATGGATGACAAACATGGAACTTAACACAAACTTATTTATCCATTTTTTGGAGTTTTAAATTAAAATTTTGTTTATGCATAAAATTTGAGATTTACTTTGCTTTTCCATCACCTTGTGTTAATATAACAACATTCATAACATTTTCATTAAAAGGTGTCACATCATATTCCATGTAGGACCTTAGGTTAATGTTTAACACTAGGTGTGGATGTGTGATGAATTAAAACTTAGACTTAGCAATAACTTGATTTAAAGTGTGAACAAACTTTTATTCATTTATGATAACAAAACTAATATCAAGTCCATCAATAGCAATAAAATGGCATGTGCACTTTACTTTAAATGAAATTCAACATTCAAATAGAGTGAAAATGGGTTTGGAGGGTTGGACTTGTAAAATTTGTTTTGTTTTGCCATTGTCTTAAAAGTTTTTCAAACAAGTTTCAACCATTCACTTTTTAATGTTCCTTATTTTTTACCTAGAAATTTCCTAATGATGATGGCCCAAAAAAAGTTCTTCATGTATTTCCATACATTCAAATTCACAAAAATGTCAAATCAAATAGATCTTCATTGAAGTCTTGAAGACATGTGACCAAATACACCTCAATAAATCTCCCATCAATGTTAGAAAGTTCCAAATATATTCCCAAGTTGGGGCAATGGGGATATGCCCCAAAAGTTTTGTGGCCAAAAAGGAGTGATAAATAATTTGTATGCATCAAAATGGTGAAGCAAACACACGCCCATTTTAAAAATATCAAACTTGTTCTAGCAACCTTTAGCAAGAGCATGCTACTACTCTTAATAAAAAACTTCATGCAAACAAATTACCCAACTTTACACATTCCAAAAGTTTAACAAATGCATACACAATTATCACAACCCCAAGTGCTTAAAAAATATGACAAGCTTATTGTGGTGCATAGTTCAAATGCACCATGCTAGACAAAACACCACACCAAATATGAAAGTTACACATCGAAAAATAGCTCCAAAGTTCAACTACACTATCTTCTTCCTATATTAGATTTCCAATAACCACATCCCTTTAACTTCCCAACTTAATTCACAACACCACCCATTTCACACAATAGCTACATGGAACACCATATGGTTCCCTACCAAGATCCTTTCTATTTCCACCAATGATTAAATCACTAATATGTTATTAACCTTTTACATCACCTTTTCCTCCCAAGTTTCAAATTTTAATTAATGATTAGCTCTATAATACAATTACAATCCATTTGTAAACCTTCTTCACCAAAATAATAAAAATAAAAAAATAAATCTTAACTTGCACACTAGAATGGTTACATTGTCATCAATGTTTCACCCTTGTATTCCTCTTTTTCTCTCCCCTTCTTTTGTGCTTAACTAAGCCTCAATTCCTCCATTAGTTTTATCTTTGTCTTCACATCATCATTGAAATGGTCCCTCATTAATCTTACATATTGAAGTTAATGGACATTGCCAAATCTTCTTTCCACTAGCCAATAACACATTAAATAAACCAAATGGTTATAATGCATGTTGCACCATGTAGAAAAACATAATAACAATTGTATTGTATTTATTTATAACACAAGACCTTGCTTTTCAACTTAAAAATCAACTAGTACCAACATTATAATTCATTTTTACCATCTCCACATGTATTTTGAAATATGGTTGCGTGAATCATCCCAAAAAGGTTATAATCATGCTTCCAAAATAATTTTAAATAAACCGCATTTACAATTCAAATGGTTATTTATGTTCCCAATACTTCCAACATTTGAACTAGATTTTCATTTCCCAATGCTTTTCTTGAAACCACATTTTGAACTTTTGAAATGCAATGAATTTTAATGTTTAGTGGAATGTGAAAGGAATTTTAACAAAGGCAAGCCTAATATGTCTCATGAAATTTTTAAGTCCATCTTTAGAAATCCATCAAGGTGGTCATGGAAGATGGAGAACAATTAGGAGTGAAATGTTGTTAAACTTTCACCTCTATATTTTATATAATATTTTAAAGGTGTATTCAAGTGGAGGACATTTATGATTGTACCCAAAATTTTGCTCCAAAGGTTGGCTACCTTTGGAGCAAAATTTGTGTGATTAATAGTAAAAACACCATATTGGTAGCAGCTATATATTGAAGTACTTGGGCAACTTCAACATAAATTAATTATTTTTATTTTTCCAGATAATTTTTTTTATCAATCCTTTACTTCATAAATGCAATCAAAATTGTAAAAACCATATTTGAATGCAATTATATTTGAACCCTATTTTATTAGTCCAATCAATTGTACTAACTATAAACCATCTAGCCACGAAGACAACGATAAAATTGTAACAACTATTGTGATTTTAATGATAATAATAATTACATGATTTTTTTTCAAAAAATTTAAAATTTGTATGTTGAGTTTTAAATTTTAATAGATTATTTTGCACACAAGTGCTAAAGCTACATGTGTATTATGGCATTGGATTATTTCAACCATGGGACCTAGGCTTGGAAATGTCATTTTTAATTTAAAAACATTTGTGTCAATACCTAACATCCATGTTCAAGACAATTTTTGATTATCCCAAAAGTTACTCAAGAAATCATGTACTCCATCTAGTTGTGCACAATCAACTTCCCTAATAATCATTGGGACTACAAGACTATAACATGTGTTCCAACTTTTATAATTACAAATTATTGACAATAGATGTAATGGATAAATGAAAATATATAGATAATGTGTGTCTATAAATTTTATTTAATTGGCTTGGTGGGCAATATAAGATGTAAAATTAGCTTAATGTTTTAAGGTGAATTGCTCAAAAAAGAAAAAGTTAAAGTGATTATCAAAAATTTTAATTAAAATTTCATTCTATAAGTTTGCATACATTTGAATGGGAAAACAAAGAGCAAGAAAATGGGGCCTACAAGTTTATTAACAGAGGAAGAACATGTGACAATAGTTGCATTGTTTCTAGTAATGCAGGAATGTGGACTCTCAATACCATTACAACAATTAAAGATGAAAGTTGCGAAACTCACCCGAACAAGACCACATATCAATGATGTTAATGTCCAATATGATGATTCATTAGCTCTAATCCACATGGTGTGAATGATTAGTTGTTCCATCCTTGCCCTTCACATAATATTTAGAAGTGGTAGTGCATAATGTTCCTTTTCATATCTAGCTTGAATTCTTAGTTGTAATTGCAACAATTGACATAAAGGATTGTAAGCTTTCCATGACTTTTGACATGTGGTGGTTATGATTTTCATATTTTTTGACAATGCTTCCAACTTTTCTTTTCTTTTTTCACAAATTCAAAATAAAATAAAATAATGATGAACTTGCCACGTGGTATTACATTTAAATTTGACACTAATGACATTATAAATCCAACTATGAAATTAATCTTTAGTTACGTAATATTTTTTTATAAAAAGAACCATTGAAAATTTTAAAAATTGTGTTTTTAATTTAGGGCCAAAATAAAATTTTAATGCATTATAGATGAATTTTTGTAAAATTATGTGTAATCCAATTTGTGAATATTTGAAAGTTCTTTACGAAAAAATGTTTGAACGATATATGAAAGGAAAAAAATATTTTAAAGATTAAATATGAGAGACATTTTAAATGAACATGTTTATAATTACCATAGTACCTTTACCATTTTGGCAACAAATTGCTGAATAACTAATTAAATTTGAAATCTTAACTTCAACACTTGGTTTTTTAATCTTTTTTTTTTGCTGACAAGTAATGGTTATAAAAAATAATAAACAAGTTCTTGTCAATGTTATGGAACAATCTAATATCTTTAGACTACCTCCGTCTTAAATCATTATTATGGAAGGTTTGTATTTCAAAACCCGACAATTGAACTTCTAATTTTATTAAAATTTCAGCACAAATCATAAATAATATTTCAAAAGTTTAGCAAAATGAAAAAAAAAATGTCAAAATGGTAAAGGTACTATAGTATGCATTGACATTAATTGTCACAACTGAAAGTGTGGTTTGTTGATTAAAGACTTGATTCACAATTATGGATGTATTCAATTCCCTCTTGTGAAAACCCATAATTATGACTTACATTGTTGCAAAATATTGGACAATTTTTTATCTACATATTATAATCATAATACACTTGTGGGTTCAAACATGGCACATACAATTATATATTCATGGTAGGTGGCTTTTATGAATGCAATTTAATAATAATAATAATATCATAATTTCAACAACAAAATAATAATATTTAATAATAATAAACTTGGGTTGCTATTTTTTTAAAAATTATAATCATTGAAATACCATCCATGTGGAGATAAATGTAAATATCATAGTAAATACAAGATGTTTGAATAAATTACAAAGTCGTATATAACTAGGTGTGCACATACAATTATAAGCATTGTCTATGAATCCATGAATTTCACATAGTAGAAAATGGGTAATATTTGCAACAAAATAAGTTTCCATCTATGCAATGTTGATTTAACTTGATTTAAGTAATATTTCTAGGGAAAGTCACAATTACAATTTTTCCAAATAAATGGCATACAAAACAATGTAAGATGCATTTTAAAAAAAGTAAAAATTATAATTTATTTAAACATGAATGGGGTTAAAATTGAATATGAAAATATACCTGAAATATTTTTTTAATATTCTCAATTTTAATAAAATATTATTTTGAAGTTCACATGTAATATACCAAAAAAATCCCTTTATCTCATTTGTTTCATAAAATATACAAAGAATGACTTCCTCATGTAGTCTTTCGTAGATTTATTTTCACATTCAAATATTAAATAGTAAAAGAATCTTGAACATTGATGGTAAATCCAACAATAAACAATACATCAATTGAAGCAAGTGGGCTCAAGGAAGGTTGCTAGAAAGAGGTATTTACCCCTAGGCTAGGGACATGCTTAGGTGCCTCAAACTTCAACTAGAAACATTCAACCTATTTTTATCATTTTATGTTTGATTTAAGGTTCAAAATTATCAATGTCCATCATCATTTTTATTGTTCACATGAATCCTTTCATGGTGAGTGTTGCTTGTTCTTTCCCCTTTCTTTTTTGTTGTGGACACACCTTGTCACCCCTTCTCAATGCCCCAAACACCTTGTCATGCTTGTGAGGCTTTCTTTTTCGATGTCCTTAACATACATGGAGCCTTCTTGTATCTTTTGTTGCATTTTTATTTTTTTGGCACTCCAAAAGTCTTATAGTGTCCTTTGCATCATGCCAACTCCAAAATTTTATTTGTTTTTGCTAGCATTCCCAACATCCTTGGTATCCTTCGTTTATTTTTTTATCACGTTTAATGCCCAATTTAAAAAAATTTTGGCTAATGTCTTCAACATCTTTCATTGCCTCTTCGGACATCCCTAGCATATCTTCAAGGTGTCCCTTGGCATTGTATTAATGTCACCCAAACAATATTGTGATGGTTTAATTTCTTATTAGGATGATTTTGAGTTGGGGCATCCAACAAGTTGGTGTGTTAATAGGATGAGATGAGACATTAGCAACCCCGGGTTGAAGCATGTGAAAAGATCAAAGTTATCTTTGAAAATAGCCTTGCTTTTTAACCCTTTTTCACTTTGAAACCCTTTTTCACCTCTAAATTGTTGGTTATTCACAAAGTGAGCGAATTTCATTGAAACTAACTTTCAAATGTTAAATCTAAACATTTATTGCATGTGATTTGAAATATGTGTTAAATAGTTCAAACAACAATGATAAGAGTAACAAAGGGACATTTAAAATTCAAGTTGAACCTTATTTGACCACCGACATTAGGGCTTGATTTAAGGACTTTTAGGCCATGTTTAATGTCAATGAGTTTTTTTGAGTCATGTTTTGATTTCATTTTAACCTCCTCCCCCCCTTTAATGGAAAAATTGCTACTCAATGTGGTGTTGAATCCCCTTTTTTTTGTGGATAAATTTGTTGGTTTGCTCCAAAGCAAACAAATGATCATGGGTCTTGACCTTGGAATCCCTCCTAAAAAGAAGTAATAGGCTTCTTTTTAGAAAACATTGTTTGTGTGGAATATGATGTGGGACTCAAGGGCATGGAACTAAGAATAAAGGTATGGGCTTGGGGAAGTTCCTTTCTTTGGATTCTTTGCATTAAATGGTATTGTATAATTAGTAAGAAAAATAAACAAAACTAGCCAGAGCTTGATAAAGAGTCCATAACTTGGGTTTTGAAATTAAAAGACAAAGGTTGTTAGATCAATTATAGCTCAACCCAAGACTTAGGAAAAATGTTGTGTTGAATTTGGTTCATTTCTAATAAAGGGCTACATGAACTTGTTTTTGGCTTGACTATGTTAGAATGGACTCTAAGTTATGTGATTAAGAATGTAGGGACACTTTACTTTACAACACTACTTGAAAAATAATTCGAAAATTTTAATTCAATTTGATTGCTTTTAAAGTGACATGTGAACTTGGGTGGGCTTTTAAACTTGATTAACTCATAGCAACATTTGCTTTATGGGGACATCTATGATTATCATGGTCAAACATGTATAGGAATTAGGAATATGTTTTTAGTAATGGAGGGAGGATGAAAAGAAAAAGATCAAAGGAACTAGGATTGATCATTTGAAATCAAAGTTGAACATGAACAATACACAAAAACATAAGGAGAGACAAATGAGAAAAATGCTTGTTATTATGGATGATGTTATTATGAGGTTTCTAATCTCATCTTGAGAGGATTCAAGGTGAACTTTGCTACAACATTTACTAGGTAAACAAAATAAACTATTATCATTTTGTACCTACCCTTTTCATATTAATTGATAGCATGCCATAACATGACACTTTGATCCAAATCCCATGTGAACAAAAACATGTAGCAACCCTCTAAACTTTCTACCCCAAACCCAATTCACAATGGGAGATACATTACAACAAGATACACAAATGTTTGGGAATGTTCAAGACTAAGAAGTTTGGAGGTCATATAAAACCCAAAAAGCCCATTGAAGTTGAAAAAGTTTCACTTTGTGCTTGCCTTACTTCTATGCTTTGACAATTGGCGTGCTATTGTAACAATGAAAGGAACTATTAGGTATGTATTATGTGATTTTGACCTAGAATAACATGAGCCACAAAAATTGGAAATGCCAAAATGAGCACATGGCATGCTATATGAACAATTTAAAAATAAATAAATCATGAGCATGACAACTCAAATAAAGGGCAAATCATATATATACTCCTCTTTTTTTTCTATGATCAAATCCAAAGTGGCTAGTAATCATTGATTCAATGGTTGGATTGAATCATGGTCTGAAAGGAAAAAAAGGAAGCTACCATCTTATGAACCATCATCCCATGAAAATCCTGACAATGGGCGGTGCCTTTGTGAGTGGGGTATTGCCAATGGGTGTGTAGTATATGTTTGGTTTTAGGTCTCCAAAATGGCTCCATGGTGGGTATTACATGAGTAGGTAGGTATTCATTCAATTAAGGACAGCCTGGTGGGTAGGTAGGTAGGTGGCCACAAGGAGGTACAATGTCAGAGGCCACTTATAATGCATTCATCTTGTATTTTGCTAACCACTTTTGTGGCTCTACAATAATTGATATTTGTGCATCCTTTTCTCTATGCATTTTTTATTTGCTTGGAAAAATGGGCAGTTCCGAATTATCCATAGAAAAAATTGGAGAGACATAAGGACTCTTAAGGGCAAAATCATAATTCTCTTCCTTTTTCACATTGTACCACATATGGGTACTAAGTGCTAACTAGGCTAGTCAAGTTTATTCCCCAAAACAAGCAAAGTGAACCAAGTGAGTTGTAGTGTTTTATTTTTTTGGGGGAATTTTTGTTTGTAGCCAGCCAATGTGGTTGGTGATCATCCGTAGGAGGATTTAGCCAAATCTGGCTATAAACCAAAAATAAAGTACACATCTTTTATCATCTCTTCTATGTTTTTGGCTACACAATGAAAACCAATTATATGAATCTGGCAATTTTAACCTTTTTTTCCCCCACTTCAGGGGACTGAAAAAACCTCCAAAATTACTTATTTTTCAAATTTCAAATTTCCAATTTTCTTTTTCTTTTTGGTGAAATTTTTGCTGGTAAAAAGAAAAGGGCTGGAAGTGAGTCAGTAATGCATATCATGTTATCAAAAGTTTTCAGTCATCATATTCATGTTGATGTAGATTTTGTGACCATGTTCTCTCATGTCTAGGGTACTTATTCATCTTTGTATTAATTAAATCAGGGGAGGCTCTGAAGTTGAATTTCTTTTTTTTTGCAATGAGCCATTTTGATTGGCCTAGTCACTAAAAAAATTGAATCTTTGGAATCTACTCTCCAAAATAGAAGTTTATATTGGAAGATAAAATCCAATATTCAATATTCCTTTTTTTTTGGCTCACCTATTTAGTTGAAAAGAGGACAACTATGGGCACAGCTTATGAGACAAAAGTGTGGTGCTGTTAGGAACATCTTTGGGAACACATTGAGAACTTGATGGGAACAAAAAAAACCCCAAAAGTCCACCCTTCTCACCCCACCCCTGACCCCAAAGGAAAAGAGACAAGCCCTCTTGAGAGTGCATGTTCAGCTGTCTCATTGGTTGCATGCAAATTCTATTCCTAAAATCAGTTATCACCATTTTTGGCCTGAACTAGTACCCCTAAGAGCTGGAGTACCTATTGTGACTATTTATACTCCTGCCTTTTGAGGCTTAAAGGGGAGAGATAGAGCACCTCCATCCAAACTTTGGATGAGGTCAACAATATAGTGGGTATGAAAATGGGTTTTCTGTAAAATTGTGCTGAAAGAGTGAAGGTTTCAAAATATGAACCAAAAAGAATTGATTGTTATTGACTGGTTAATCATAGTGATTGGCTCCTGTGTGAAATATAAATGCTCCCTTACAGCATCTCCAGCGGTGCTGAGTATGTGATCTTGCAGAGTATAATTGGATGAAAAAATGTCAAAACCTGCCGGTTTGGCTCTCTGGTAAGAAGCCAATCGACGCTGTTCACCTGCCAAAAAGAGTGTAATGAATATGATCTGACTGTTGTTACTCGGTGTTTCTGATTTGCCCATTGTAATGATTGGTCCAGGTGGTTTGCTATTAGTAGTCCCGCACCTATTTGCTGTCCCAGGTTGGGTGGGGTTGCAACTTGCAACCCAGGCTGATGTTTGCCTCGCATGAGGCAAATATGAACCTAGTCTTGGAATGTTTACAAGGTAGGTATTATACATGTCCCCTGCCAGTCTACCAGTCTGGTACAGGTATAAGGCTGGTATTGCCTCAGGTCATACCCAATTGGCATTCTTTTAACCTACTAATACATTGTATACGCAGGTTGTAGTCTATATATCAGTCCAACACTAGCTACCACACAGGTCAGGGCTAGCAAGTTTATAGGAGGTAGCTAAAATTAGCAACTGAGCCAACGACCATGGTTAACTAAGGAACAGGATACCAATGGAATTTTTTCCCCCTATCCATCCACCCAACATCCATCCCTCATGGTGGCTGTGGGTTTTGCTCCCCCACCACTCTATCTATGTGCACATAGTTGTTATTGCAGGCAGTACTGCCTGCTTTTTTTTTTCTTTATCTGCCCTTGGCCCAATCCATCTTTTTCTCGAAAGATGAAGGATGCAAATACACACTTTGGACCCATATTATGCACATTTTGGGCTTGAAATGAACACCAGTGTCCATTACAAAGCCCAAAACCTGGATACCAGGGTCTAAAGTGTATATGGCCAGCACCAAGATGTGTCTGGACACCACCAGACACATCTTGGATGGGCAAAGTATCAGTCAGGGAAAAAAACAGAAGTGCTGCCTACAATAACAAGTATGTGCACATATAATGGTTGAGGATTTCACTCTGGCCCCCAATAGGTTGATACTATTTACCAGTGGGTTGGAGACTTTTCTCTCAGGGGCTCTTTCTTCTTCTTTAGCCTAGTTGCTGCAACAGCAGCTGTCTTCACGAGGAGAGGGTGGATACTGTCATCTTTCTGTCTGTCTGTCATTGAGTCCTTTTAGGTGTTGATTTGAGTTCTCTGTCTCTGTCTCTCCACTCCTAACAAGTAGACTTTGTCACTAATGTTAGTGTGGGTGGGGTGAAAGACAAACCACTCTCTAGCTCATGTTACCTTCACTCCAAAGCTTCCCACCCATTCTCCAATACCAATGGGTTTCCTCCTCTTAGCAGGTGTACTTTGCCTTGATTCAACATATATATATTGCAAGGACACACCATGGAGCCTGCCTGCCTTCAAAATGGAGGCAACATCTTGTCTATGACCAAAGCAAGAGAAGATTTCAATCAGACTGACCAAATGGGTCGACTATTTTCCCTTTGGGGAGAGGGGTTGGGGGCACTAAGAAGGTCTGGGTGGGGGGGAGAGGATCTTTTGAATTTTGATGTTCCCAATGTGATCCCCGAGATGTTCTGCGACTTTTATTCAGCCATGCATCTTTTTTTCTTCAGAGACAGAATGTTTTTTGTTCTTAAGGAAGCACATTCTTCAAAAGAATCATAGAAGGAAATTGTTGCCTTCTATTTGATCCCCACTCTCTCTTTATAACAACCCTTTCCCCTTTCTGGAAATTGTGGAAACCAAGAGCATGGGAATTTGAAATGGATTTCCCTTTGAAAAAAATTCAATCTTTTGAATAATCTGAGACAAGGTTGGTTGGTGGATCATGGCTCCATGTGAAACCATGCATAATGCAATCATGTACCCAACACAATTCTTAATTTTTATGTGTATAGCATGCTGCTTGGTGTATATGGAGAGAAGAAGACAACAGTCTGCTCATGATTTTTTTCTCTTCATTTTGCTTGCCAACACAGCCAACAAAACAATTAGCACTGGCTTTGACAAGTTCGAATATATTAAAATATTTCCGAAGCAGCTCAGCCCTAACAACTAGAGCAATGATTTTTAAACAGGCCCAACAACAACTAGGAAACTTTTACAGCAAGGTTTGTGCAAAGTTAGTGACAAAGCTTGCTGCCAAAGTGGTTTGGCAACAAAATCCAAAAAGGGTAATAGAAAGGAATCATGACTATTCATTTGTGCTAGGTACAAACTGGCCCAAACCAGAAGAATTTCCATTTCAGTCAGGGATTTGGAATACATATATTTTACCTACAGCCTGATCTTGCTATTTTGCAGCAGCTTGCAGGTGGGCTAGGAATTATTGTGTCTCGAGAAACTCTGGGACAAGAAGAGCTTGCAAATCATCCACAAGAGAGATGATTACTACACATGCGTGCACACTCACTAATCTGATACTTATGTAAAGTAGAAAGTAAGGCAATCAGCAAACTACCCATGCCAGCACTTATCTAATCTGATACTTAGGTAATCTACAAACATAATTGTCACTCAGGAGAGATTCCCCCCTTCACTCTAAACTTCTCAGGGTAAACTGCTCTTTCAAATGCATGCAGACTAGCACATAAGAACATCCTGAGGTCTAGTAAATAGTCTACAAAGTTCCTAATGATGTGGCAGAATCTCTCCCATGTGCCAATCATGGTCAGATAATGGTCATTCGTCAGACCCTGCTCACAGCGACCCATCACTTGGCCGGGTCATTACTTAATACATCAACCATGCACAACACTAATCTGATTTTGATGCAAAGTAGAGTTTTTCCTTGTGACAGAGAACCACATAACACTGCATAATAAATTCATTTACTTCTATCAATCTCTTTTCCTGCAGTAAAGCCCGTACACACCGGGTACACGTGATAATATTCTCTCTCCACCACACCTGTGTTAAACTGCACAAAGTTCACAGGGTAAATCGTCAAAGCTCATACAAACAATGCAACATATATGATCTTACATAACTCACTTTGACATCTATGCCAGAAACTTTGTGTATGGGAATTGGAATTTTATATAACTTTACCCATGCGTATGCCACAAATTTGTCTCCAGGAGTGGGGTGCATGATGGGGTGTTTTCATCTGGTTTAGCACATCCTCCACCCCACCATCCCACTTTGGCTCCTAAATACGCATTTGATATGAGCCTAATTATTTGCTTTGTGTTTCATATGCTGAGCTTGGACTTCTCCACTTGAATTTGGAACTTCCAAAAGCATTCAGAAACTGCAACATGAGTAAGTGCAGAAGTCAATGAAAATACTCTCTAGTTTATATTGAGGATGATTATATCACATAAGATTGCATAGTACCTCATGCATTTTGCAACAGACTGTCAGTGAAAAATTCAATGGATTTTTCCCACACCTGAAAAGGGTTTATCTGGAGACCCTTTTAGGATTTTGGTCACCCTCACCCAAATTACCTTCAGATTTTTGTGCTTCTTCTGAGCTTCTGTTGATGATTTTGCCCCCCTTATCAGGAGGGTTTTCTGCCAGGAAGTGGAACTTGGATCTTATTGCATGTCTTCATGCCATCTGTAACATAGATTTCAAAGCCAACATATTAGAATGTTTGGAGCACAGATATCTTTGCAAACACACATTGAAATTTGAGCTTTCTTTTCTGAGTTCTTTTCTTACTCTGATGCAAGCAGGAGAAAGGTTTGCTAGAGCTTGAATTGCTATGGCACAGGAATGCAGCTGATGGAGGTGGGGCACTTAATTGATGGACAATGTTTGAGAGCTTGAGATTTGGAGATTGGGAGGCTGGCCATGATGAGTTCAGAGAAGGCATCTTTAAATTTCCACAGAGAAACTAACATGAAGGAAATTGACTTTTCAGGAAAAGTTTATGTCCAAGAAATTGATTGCCATGAAACCATTCTGTCACCAAATTCTGGGTATTGGATGGTACTCACCCACCTTCGGATTGAGTTAGCTTCTCCCAAACAGGAGATAGGCAGTGTATGCAATAAATTATAATGACCAGAGCACCATTGCAGTTTTTGGACAGCAAGACACCTTTTGGTGACCTCTGTGACATGCAGGAGGAGATGCTTCAAACCCCCAGTGCTTGGAAACACCACCCTGTTGAGAAAGAACATGCATGTTCATCAAAGACTTCCAATAATAATAACAATGTGCACGCCTTTAGTTTACAGTGGAAGTATACAACCAAGAGGCCCTGCAGTTTCAACTGGCAAAGATTGTACAAAAGGAAAAATTAAGGAGAGAAGTGATCCATAGAAGGTAATGTTATTTCTCTGTTTAACCATTCCTTGATGTATGCAGAACATCAATGATGACACATTTGCCTTTCAAAAGGTCACTACCATCTTAGGGCTGCTAAAAGATGTGCTGCACATTGAAATAGACAGTAGACATTCAGGTTCCATAGCCATCACACCATACCTGGAGGAACAGGGATTGACTGTGTTGGCATTGAGTCATAAACAGCATTCAGGATGCAGTCCCTGCAGCTGTTGGATTGGAGCATAATGCATTCAACACTTTAGATTGAAAGAAATAGATTTCTTGCCGTTCAATGTACACAGTTTCCATGCAGTAGTACCCCCAATCCCAAGTTCAGTCTCACTCACAGACACACCGGCATATTTTTCCATCTCAATAAGGCAAAGATCTCACATCTTGTCTACCAGTAGAACAGAACCAACCTCATATTTGCTCATGTGAAATGAGGCAACTGCAGACAATGAACAGGAAACATGAAAGCAGGACTGTAAAGCTTATGAAGGGAGCGAACACCTTTTTATGCAAGGAACTGCAAGGTTCAATTGCACCAGAAACTTTGACTTGACATATTGTAATAAGTTCCACAGACCATTGAAGAACATCTTCAGGTGTTTTTCATCGCTAACAAAGAGCTTTTGCAAGGATTTCTCTAACTGATTGGAAACAAAAGTCTCAGCCATCACCAATTCCCCCAGTATTCTCCATGCTATCTTTGCCTATGTTAGTATCAAAACTCTCAAAATATTAAACAAGTTTTCTCATGAGACTATTTTGCTCCAGTGAACCAGACCATGCCAAAGAAATCTCATAGCCAGAGCTCCAAATTGCCTCCATGTAGAATTTGATTGTGGGGAAACCTAATTGCTGATCTTCATCTCGTCTGGCTGAACTGCCAACTCCTACAACTACTAAATGGGCTCACCTGCACCATGTTGCCATAAGACAAAAGTCCCGCTAATACAATCTCTCGCATTTGCCAGTAGCTGCTTGATTGCATTCTTTATGCATGTCACATCCTCTACTGCTGCACATGTATAACCCACAAAACACAAGCCCTGGCATTGTCCCCACCATGCATGCCACTTCCAAATCCTCCTCCCTCCTGCCAGTCTCCCTGACAGACTCATGTATCCTGCAGTGCCTTGTAACACAGCACACTCTTACCACCCCACTGGCTGGAGATATGTCCCTGCAACATGATTGCCACACTCATCCCAGCAACTCAATGGAAAATGGATTCTCTGAAAGCAGAACTGGCATACCCAAATCCTTGCATCCAAATCAATCTTACACTATGGGTTCATCACACCGCTGCACAATTGCAAAGCATTCACTCATATGGCAGTATTGAAACCTCTGGTGGTGTGGCAAGAGGGTTGCATATCACCTGAAATGGCACCACTGTCTTTCATTGCCTCTATTCTTGAGCTTGGCCATGTATGTCATGCAAGCCTCACCCTGTCGTCCCACCTGCCTCTAACTCATTGAAATCCATAACTCAAAACAAGAAGCTCTCTGAAGAACCAGAATAAAATTAGAAAGCTTAATATGGAACTAGGAGATCAACAAAGTGCAAATCTCAATGCCAGGTTTGAGAAAGAACAAGGAAGCAATATAAATTCAATGATTGAACATACCTAGACATTAAGAGGAAGAAGGCTTGATCACTGCAATGCATGCCTCTCCAAAAATCTCTTACATATCTGCAGCTTGGGCCACACAATGCAATGCAAAGGGTTGTTGCATCACAAAATTGAAACTGCAAAGTCTCACAGAACCCTATACCCTAAACAGCTAAACCACAAACAGCTGTTCATGAAAACCTAATTTTCCCAAAGAAAAAAGCTTGAATTATTAAGCTTAAATCCTCCAGGTCTAAGTTTCTTAAACCCTGTGCCAAAAACCTAACAATGAAATCCCTAAACCCTAAACCACAAGAGCTGGTTATGAAAACCTAATTTCCCCCCAAAAAAAGCTTGCCTTATTAAGCTTAAATCCTCCAGGTCTAATTCAGTGTTTTTTTATTTGTTGAAATTTTGCCAAATTTCAACCTGAAAAATGTGATTTTGACTAGTACAAATGACTTTTCCATGGAAAAATAAGCCCAAATTCGCCAAATTGAAAAAAAATCAGATTGCCAGATTCTTATGATAAGTTACAATAGGTAGCTAAAAATATAAAAAGATTGTGTTTTTTTACTTTCAGATCTAGTTTGTAATCAAATCTAGCAAAATCATTTTATGGATGATTACCATTTCAACTACATCACAAAATTGAAAAAATAAAACCTTGGTTTAACTATTTCAAACCATGTGCCAAAATCTTAGCAATGACAATCATCAAATACCAATGTCTTTTAAACTGAAACAAAAAGAATTGTTGAAACATGAAAGGATTGTTTTCCCACAAATACAAATCAAATATTAAAACAAAATGAACTCATTCATCAAATTGAGTCAAGAAAAACGCATTCTCTATCATCTTTGCCAATAATTTAATTTTTTTTTTTTTCTTCATTTGAAACTTCGTGAATCTTAGAAAACACAAATATTTTTTCATTGGTTTCAATTCATTTTCAAATTTCATCATCACATGGTATTGCAAACCATAAGTGGGTGTAGGATTGAAATTATGTATGTTTATTACATAGTTATGAAAATCTATGTTCTTATTTGCATAAATATCCGTGAATTTCACACATTTATAAACAATGTTCAAAATCTTTGAAGACTAAACTTCTAATTTTTTTCATACATTTATTCCATGGAACTTTGTATTCATACAACAACTTATTTTCATTAAGTGGAAATGTTTTCCAAAGGTCTCAAACATTCATTTATATATTAACTAAAAAAGAACTAAATTAAAAAAATTATAAATACTTACACATCACATGGTTCACCATGTCATTCAACATGCATATTAAATTGTAACATAATTTTTCTAATGAGTCATCAACTTTGAATCATGCACGTTAATTTGTGTAAAGATTTTTTTAATAAGTCATCATCCTTGAATCATGCACATTACTTTCTTTACGAATTATCATGTGTGAGTCATGCACATAACTGAAACTATCATTATTTGGTGATAAATCAACAAACCATTCTCAAACTATAAAACCCAACCACCATAAATTACCAAACTTAACTTTTAAATATTTACATAAGTAACAAATTATTTACATCAAATTATAATATTTTATAACATTTTGCCAACTTAAATTTGTGTACCATGGCTATGTTGGAAAAGTTATTGGGTGCAAGATCTTTTGACATTATGTTCCGTCATTTAGTTCGTTAGTAATTCATTTTACCTATTTCTTCAAAGGGCTTGTCCTTCATTCCATGGTTCAATTTGTTACCTTCGCCTTTTTGAGATTTTGGGCTTTAATCACTCACACTTGTCATTTATTTCTAATGAAATGATCACCTTCGTCTTTTCAATGTGGTGGCACATGTCAAAACCAACACTTTTCCCTTTTAGTTGGCATTGTGGAATACCCAAATTGTATTACCCCAAGTTGTATGTTTTCATGTCCCCCTTGAAAAACTTGTGATATAATTGTATCTTCATTTACATGCTTCCTTGATGGATTGCTTACATGAGCAAAAGTTTGTCACACTTTTAATAAATGTTCCTTTAGATGTCATGAGAACATATTTCCAATCTTGTGTAGGTCCAACCACAAGTGCTTAGTTATTAACCTGTCTTACCACACTTACATTTTGTTTGTCCTTGGTTCATTTTCACATGATGTTATGTACCTACTTTGGCTTGTCACATCCTATAGTTACACATTTTTCATGTTGTCAACATGGACATACCATTTCCTTTAATGCCCATGTGGGAGTGAACACATTGCAACCCACAATATTTTCAAAATGTCATTGTCACTATTGTTTTGGAAAGTGGAACACACATATAAAAAGAGGTTTTCCACCTTTTCCCCTACCACACTTGACAATGAATCAATATTATTATTTTTAAAAATGGCTTTCAAACCTTAATAGACATTGTCACAGCTAGTCTGACCTACATGGATACCGTATAACATGCATCGTCCATAACATCACATGTAATGACAATTGCCACTCAAGAAAAGACATGATCATACATTAAGTGTGCATCAAAACACAACTTCATCCCCCTTGTCATAGACTTATGGTTGTCTTCATTCTTGTTTCAATTCCTTTTGTCGTTGTTGTTGTCTCAAGCCACTATAATTTGTCATTAATGATCCTTTTTATTTATCACAATGCTTATTTTTTATTATTGACAACATGTGTCCATAACCTTCTAACATGTAATGGCCATTATGATTCTTTTAGCATGTTATCACACTTGGGAAACATTCCTCATTTTTTCCACACATCACAACTAATGTACCTTGATTATTAATTGATTTGTGACATACAATGCCTTTTTAGTTTATGATCTTTTATTTTATTAGTGTATTAGTGATGTCTTGATTGTTATGTTATTTCATGACATGTGTTTTTGGGCTTTTATTTACCTTGTACTTCTTGTGGATGGGTTCCCATCCCCTTTGTTATATAAATGGTTTTTTTTCTATTTTTACAAAAATAAAAGCAAATCGATATTGCAACCCCATTGAACAATTGAAAAAAAAGGATTTTACAAAAGTTGGAGAAATGAAGGAAATTTCTTATTAAAGAACCCCCGGTAACTTGTGGACCTTCTATCTAGTGCATCTTACGGACAACAATTTCATGATTATCATAATCAACTAAATGGTAATTGAATTAGTGTGGCATAATTGAGGTTAATAGTTTTTTGCATGAAATGGTTAAGTGGGTCCAATTGTGAAAATTTTAAATGAATTTGAAATGAAAATATTTGTCATGATATTTATTTAAGTATTTGGAATTGACCATTTTAGATCTATGGGTATCAATGTTTTTTTTTCCACTTTTGTGTTGTAGCCACATTAACTAGATAATTTAATTAACACTATGAAAAAATATAAGGTTTTACAATTGGGCTTGCAACTAGGTTTTCCAATTGTAATGGACACTTGTAACTCATGGTATTTATACGACCTTGAGTGCTAATGAACAAGTTGTAATAATTGTAGCAGTTGCAATGGACACCCTATGTTGTATATAATATCGTATATACAATGTAACTATATGCAACTTTTTTGCAACTAATTTCCACATTATATTCTCACGCACATTCCAATGTGGTGAACAAAATTCCAATGTGGCAAATGAAATGCCAACATGGTTTTTCATCCATTTGTCGACAGGTGATGTATGTTAATACCTTTTGTAATTTATTTACAACTATTTTACAACTAGTTTGACAAATATAATCTTTTATTTCATTCATCCATTTGATGAATGAATTATGTTATTATTTTATATAACTTATCTATAACTATTTTACAACTAATTCAACAATATATTCTTTCATTATTTCATTCATCCATTTGATGTGAATGGATTTTGTCCCAATCCTTTGCAATTTATTTACAACTATTTTACAACTAGTTTGATGAATATATTCCTTCATATTTCATTTATCCATTTGAAAAATGGATTTTAAATATCCTTATCTTTTGCAACTTATTTACAATTATTTTATGATAGATGTTAACCTTGTGAGTTATAATGTTTGACACCATTCAATTGTGACATTACAAAAAATTACAATTGGACAAAAGGTGAATGACCTCCTTCATCTCATGTTCACTTCACAACTCAAAGAAATCAAGAAAATATTAAACATCCTTTTGAATGGATCACAAGGGGAACACAAAAATGCATATTGTGATACTGAAACATGAATGTGAATGTCGCAACCCCACTTTGAGGGAAATGTGAGGTCGCCACTCACATTCTCGAAAATGGGACTTGGGAGTCCTTCGGGACTCTCGAAAATTTAGAGCGCGATTGCAGGGGTCAAAACACCTTGCATTGAAACGTTCTTTATATTGTTGGAAAGGTCTTGAAGTGTAAATGTCCAAAATGGCTTCGCATGAGCCATTTGGACATTTGTAGCACAAGTTATGGTCGAAAGAAGGGCCAACCATTAAAAGTTAGGAATCAACCCGATTCCGGTGCGTGCAGGTGAAGTGTGACACATCGTAAGAAAGCTCTTGAAGATAGCTACAACTTTGGTTTAGATCTCGTCTCGATCCGAGTTCAAGGCGAGAAGTTATGAACACCCACAGTCCCAGAAGTCCAAACTAGGACAGTTTTAGGACTCCACTTTGGGAGTCCCAGGAGAAAAAGCCATTTGGATGCAAGTGCGGCAGAGAGCTGCAGGAGAACCCCGGAGAGGGGAGGGAGGCAACAGCCCCATCATTCATTAGAAATGTCCAAATAGTACAAAGGAGGGAAGAAATGCCACCCAATGGTGGCATTATCCTTTCCCAGAATGTTCAAGTGGAGCCACTCTTTTCTAAAGTCTAACTCAATGCTAGTTTGAATAGCAAGATCCTTGGTGGGTCGGTGAGATTTAATGGCCTTCCAAGAGGCCATATCGACCTCAACGGTGGCCACCTAGGCCTGAGTAAGAACGTTCTTGAGGGAATACTATTATCCAAAGAGTTTCTTACATCTTTCCGACTAAAGGTGGTAAAGAATGAAACTACGGAGGATGTCTAATGGCTGCCTGGGGTATGTGAATCCTCTAGTATGGTATGCAAGGAGTTTGGGTGGGTCGTTGTCGCGTTCGATGGTCGCCTCGCCAAGGAGGGCAAAGGGCCAAGTGATTACCATGTCCTAGGGCGCTTGCCATTCGTCCCAGATTTTCTTGTAAGCTTTCTAGGCACGTTACGCCATAGGGCACTCCAGTAGGGAGTGTTGAGGGGATTCCTCCACGTTGGAATCGCAGACTTTGCATTGCGGAGTGATTCCCATGAGTTGTAACTAGGTACCCACCGTGAGGCCCTGGTTTAGGGTCAGCCAAATGAGCGTGCCCACCTTGCGTGGACGAGCGTTATGCCAGAGCCTGGCGATCATCTAGGAGTTTGTGGTGTTTCGGAGGTTGAGGCCTTGCAGGAAGGTCAGCATGTTGGAGGAATGGGTCGTCTTTCGGGTGTTTATATAGCCCCTTTTGGCGGTGTAGCCAAAGAATGGTGCGTCGCCCAGAGGTGGGTTGGTTCGCCAGTGCCATTCTCCAGGGTCCCATGGGAGATCCTGGATGAACCCTGTTTCGAAAATCCAGTACAAGGGGGGCTTTTTACCTGGTGCCGGTGGGTCCTTGACAACTTTGAGGGTTGCCCCGGGTTTCTTTTGGGAGAGTACTCTAACCGTGTGGTAGTTCGTCGTAGAGATCGTGAGGGCTTGTTGAGTCGTAGCTTGAATGCGACCGTTGGTCGTGATATTTTTGAATTCGATCATGCTGGCCTTGTCTCAGGTGTGTTCGAGCACTAGATAGACCCAATCAAATGGGTTACCTGTGCCGGGGGTTGGGCTGCCAATCTAGTCGCCTACCTGGATGTGGCTATCGTACTCGTCCGGGCGCCATGGAATGCTAGCCGTGATGATGTCTCTACATCGCCTATTTGAGGTGTGGTGGCTCATTCCCAAGTTCAAAAAACCTTTCCATTTTTTGTTTTCTGGGCTCCATAAGTCCTTGATCCGAGAGCACCCGGAATGTGCAAAAGCGCATCCTTCACTCAGATCGTTTACTCCGAACGGGGTGCCGTTCGTACTGAGGATGGACGAGTTGCCAAAGAGTGGCTACCTGAACACTTTGGTTGTGTTTGTTGGGTCTGATTTGGTCAAGCCTGACCTTATGTTTAGCCAGGTTCCAACAATGTTTTTCCACATCGAGCATTGTAGCCTCTTTAGCTTGGGTGCAGCAAGAAGCCAGTTGAGGTCGAGGTTGGTGGGGCCCTTGCCGTGAATTGGGAGCCTGGTCTGGTCGGCTTTGTGCCTCATCAGTTCTTTCCAGGGCTCCCCGCTTGGTGCGAGGCCCCTTACGAGTAACTTAGCTAGTAGAGCTTCAGACTGAGACTTGGGATAGGTGACCCCCAGGCCGCCTTGGGTGGTTGGGAACGCTAGAATGTCCCATTTTACCTTGGCTCTCGCGGGCGCATCCTTGCCGCCCCATATGAAGTTTCTAATGACCCCCCTCACCTAGCAGCACATTCTGGGATTGGGGTTCCAGCATGCTACCAGGTACCATATTGATGCGAGTAGGACCTGGTTTGCCACCAGGATCTTGCCTGCCAGTGAGAGCAAGTTGTGGCTCCAACTGATGAGTTTGCCTTTGAGGGCAATCATCATTGTGTCAAAATTTGCCTCGGGGGGGAGGTGTAAACCAACCTGAATTCTGAGGTATCGAATTCCCTCGCCAGCGGGAATCCACTTGAGGCCTTCGTCTCCTCCCCATTCCCATGTTCTTTCCTTCTTGCTAGCCCAGATGGCAGCGGATTTGTGCCAATTTATTTTCATTTCGGATGTGCGGCAGAAGGTCTTGAAGACCTTTTGCGCCCTATCCATGTTGGCCGGGGAGCCCTATAAGTACAAGGCGGTGTCGTCCGCGAACGTCTGATCTCTGATCAGACCTCCTCTAGGCAGGGAAAGGCCTTCCACCCCATGTTTGGGGTCCGCCATCATATAGCCCAGGACATCAGTGGTTAATATGAAGAGGTATGGGGCCAAAGGGCACCCTTGCCTTACTGATTGGGCTAACTAGAAATCAGGTCCCGCGGCTCCATTGACCTTGATGGCGGAAGAGGCCGCCTGGTACAGGGATTCGACCCATCTCACCCAGGTGCCGCTAAAGCCTAACTTGGCTAGTGCCGTGAAAAGAAACCCCCATTCGATTCTATCGAATGCTTTCTCGAAATCCAGAAGGAGCAGGACGAGATCTTGCTCACTTTCTTCTGCCCATCCCAGGGCTTCTTGCGCCATGAAGATGTTATCTAGTATGCTTCTCCCCTCCACAAAGCTTGTTTGATTGGGCCTAATTATGTGACTGAAGGCCGATTGGATCTTGCCAGCGAAGGTTTTCGCCAGAACTTTGTAGATGTTGCCCAATAGAGTTATGGGTCTCCAATTGCTAAGCTTAGCTCGGTCCCCGGCCTTGGGGATGAGGGTTATTGGGCCCTTGTTAATGGAGGCCGAGGTTGCCCCAAAATTGAGCATAGTCGTGAAGGTTTGAAGCAAAGTTGGCGCTACCTCTTTCGCATACTCATGGAAAAACTCCATTGGTACACCATCATGCCCAGGTGCCTTCCCTTTGGGTAGCGCTTTGATGGCATCTAGAATGTTTCTTACCGTGAGGTCCCTGGTCAGACTTGCATTAGTGTCTTGAGTGACCTTTACCGGAATGTTGGTCCAGCATTTTGCTTGAGCTTTCGCCGTGCCGGGTGTATGCGCGTCTGAAAAGTAGAAGCGAGTGTAGTATTCGGTTATATACTGTGTGAGATCGTTTTGGCCTGTGATGGTGCCTGTCACGGATTCCAACTCTCGTAAGAGGGTTTTCTTTTTTCCTACACGGTGGAAGTCAAAAAAAATTTAGAGCATGTGTCCCCGTACCTGAGCCAGTTAGATGAGGATAAATGGCAGTTGCGTTCGACTAAGTTCTGAAAGACCTCTGCGAGCTTGCCTTGCGAGTTGGAAAGGATGCTCCTCACTTCCTCGTTCGACGAGTCCCTTTGGAGCTGAACTTCTGCCAGTTGGATTTTTTTGGTGCATGCTCCTATGCACGTCCCTTGTGCATGTCTTTTTGCCTTTGAGAGGCACGAGTTGCACAACATGACCCTGCCAGTGGTGGCCTCTAGCCAGGCTAACCAGTCCAGATCGTTAGAGGGGGGGGGATGGTTCCCGACCTAGGCTTCCAGCATCTCTTGCCTGCTTTTTTCATCACTTAGTAGAGAAATGTCAAAGAAGCGCGGGGGGTTGCTAGGGGCGTTATGCTGCCCCCATATCATGATGAGGAGGGGCGAGTGGTCTGTGAGCTTTCTCACCGAGGCCGCTACTTCAATTCTCCCTCCCCTTTCTTCTAAGGTTTGGGAGACCATAAATTTGTCAATTCTGGACATGGCTGAGGTTGCTCCTACCCTCCCATTGTCATACGTGAACTCCTTCTTTGATAATTTTTGAAAACTGTCTAGGCGCCAAACATCGGTAAGTCCATATCTGAGCATCATGTGATGCCAGGAGGCAGATTCCCTCTTGTGCATTTGTCTCTCACCAGCTGTGCCTTTACAGTCCGTCACCTTTAGGTGGTTGAAATCACCACCTAGGATGATGTGGTCCGAGTTGAAATCGGCTTGATTGATCCTTTGCCATAGTTGGGCTATGTCATTGGAAGAGCGTGGGGCGTATACGTTGATAATGGTTAGTGTGCCATTACCAGGAGGTTGAAGGGTGATGAACTGTGCGTGGCCTTTTATCAGAGTTCCCTGCGCTGTGATGAATGGGGCGATTGCCTTGTCGACCATAATGGCCGTGCCAGCGCTAGTTCTTTGCGAGCGTCCCATAGGGATGCCCTCATTCCAGAAGGAGTTGCCCTGCCAGAACTCAATACCTTTGGCAAAATCCTAGGTATCCTCCTTCCCGAGGTGGTGCTTTTGAATGAGTACAATTGGGGGGGGGGGGGGTTGGT
>Ga0116227_10002479_pt1 | contig 41837 bp, 33 predicted proteins | sample S1TSphgellanicum_FD_89693 | JGI IMG/M metagenome (GOLD analysis project Ga0116227, IMG submission 89693) | Host-associated microbial communities from peat moss isolated from Minnesota, USA - S1T2_Fb - Sphagnum magellanicum MG | ecosystem: Host-associated > Plants > Peat moss > Unclassified... | reverse complement strand
TTCTTTCTGTAACGGGGTGGATACCATGTCGGCCCTTGTTTCTAAGAGTGGGAAAAAAACTGGAACGAATTTTAAGCACCCCCCCCCCCCCCCCCCCCCCCCACCCCCCAAATCTCCGCCTACTACTTTCAATATTTTGAAAGAATCCGTAGGTATTGTTTGTGGGGCCCTACTTTAGTCCAAATTCATCCTCGTACTCTTTTTGGACATGTAAATTCATCCTCATGTTCTACTCCTTTTGGACATGTAAATTCGTCCTCGTGGTCTACTCTATTAGACATGTAAATTCATCCTCATCATCTACTCTTTTTGGACATGTAAATTCATGCTCGTGGGGGGTTTACTCCTTTTGGACATGTAAATTCATCCTTGTGGTCTACTCTTTTTGGACATCTAAATTCATCCTAATGGCCTATCCTTTTTGGACATAAATTATCTAGTGGTCTACTCCTTTTGGACCAAATTCATCCTAGTGGTTTGGACTACATTCATCCTATTAGTCTAACTATTTAGGATTAAAAAATCCTCCCAGTGGTTTAATCTTTTTGAAAAAAAAATTCATCCTAGTTGTCTAATTGTTTTGGACAAAATTGCATCCTAGTAGTCTAATCTTTTTTGACATAAATTCATCCTAGTGCTCTACTTTTTGGCACAAATATCATCCTAGTTGTCCATTCTTTTAGATAAAAAATCATCATAGAGGATTAAATTTTTGAATTGTTAATTCCAAAAAAATAAAAATTGGATATCATTATTATAGATTCACAAAACTAATGTTATTACATTTCATCAACTATATTAGGAAATGAAAGTGTAGATACTAAAATTTGGCAAGGGATTCCATACCTATCATATGGCAATCGTTTGATTTGTGGAAAAAGAAAAAGAAAAAGAAATCAATTTGTGTATAGGGATGGCATTCATGAGTTTGTATGAAAAAAAGACTCGTGCAAGTAAAAGTCATTTATCATGAATTTAAATTTTTTGCAATTGCCTAACTTCCTAATGCAACTAATACCAAAATAACTTGTTGCAATTTGTCAACCTAAATTTTGGCTTATTAATTTCTAGTTGATTTGTCTCCACTCCATTATTAAACTTGCAACCATTTGATTTGCCACTTGTTGTCTCATCAATTGTGAATGTGTGAAGGTGATGGGGGATAATTGTCATGGATGCTTGTGTACAACAAATATCATTATGTTTGTCCATATATTATTGAGTAAAGAACTTAGTGCCAATGTTTGGGTCATTCTTAATGAAATTGACAATGTTCATATTGGTGCCATTGCATTGTTTGAGGCGGTGCTACATTTTGGGGTTGTTTTTAGTTAAATCCCCATTGTTGGGTTTCAAGCGATTAAGGAGAGGGATGATGGAACCATTGTGGTGGCAATCCTTAAGCACCTCTCTTACTTTGCAACAATTTGTTTATATTGCTTCCTTCCTTAAGGTTAAAAGGTGGCAAGTGAGAACCAAATTTATGTGCACTAAATGTTCAATTACTTATTCATTGGTTTTGATTAGTTTTACCTCTCTTATATTAGGTGGGCTATTAATGTTTCCATTTGCTTAAACAATCCCTTTAACTTCAACGTTCTCATGTCACACTTTGCATCATGAACACCTCAAACACAAAGGTTTTGAACATTACAATTTGTGTTGTGTTACATAATGGGTAATGGAATGATCAAGGTTATTGATGCATTAACAATGAATGGTTTTCAAAAGTAGGTGTAGTATTATGATGTCATGTCGATGGGTTCTTAACATTTTACATGGTTGAAAGTATAGAATAAACCAACCACATGGGCCTCCTTGACAAAGATGAATAATTTTAGAACATGTAACTCATTGACAAAAACTACCAATTGGATTTCACCCAAAACATTAAGATTGTTTTAACTTTGGAAAATATATTCCATTCTATTAGCATATGAGTCAATCCCTTTGTGCTTGGCATCTACACTTTTATGAGGTGTCATTAAAAATAATGAATTAACTTGATGGGTTGAAACTTAAAATTTATTGGTAAATAATGATCTAAATTTATTTTATAGGGTAGTGTTCAAACTTTAGTCTAACTAATGGTCATATTATTGAAATAGTGCTTCCATGTTTTGTATGGTTTTCCTTGGATGATGTTTTTTAAAAAAAATTGAAATCTTCATTTTTTTTAGTTTTTTTTAGTTACCATTATTCAAATAGCTCTCATGAAACTTACGTGCTTTGGACAATAGTTTTTTTTCATGTGGGTGCTTTATTTGTTTTCCCAAACCTTCAATGTTTTGGATGGTTTTGTTTAAATATTGCCCTTTTGAGTCTATATGTTTTACGTAGCTGTTTTTGGCAGGCACCTTCATAATTTTCATCAATATTTCATGTTTCAAGTGGATTTCAAAGCTTTTTGTGGTTATGATATTATTTACTATTCATGGTTGTATAATTTTTTTCTTGTACCTTTTGAGTCATGGAATTGAGGCTTATCCTTGTATTCAATTTATCGTGCATAGTTGGATGTGAATGGGGACATGATTATCTTTTGCATCTAATATCAACATGTTGTCATGTTCATATGTAAAATGTTAATCATGTGTGAATCATCAATGGTTTCAAGTATGTCATTTTATTTTAATCTCTTGTATGTGAAAACATGATTTGTGTTTTTACAATTTTTTTTCATTTTTTGTTCACTTCAAAACACATTTAAATGTAAGAATATAAGTTTTAAAGTTCTAATTATAAGTATGTATCTAGAAAGCTTTATGAGGGAAACATAGAGTTTCAATGATTGCTCCCTTTGTGTGTATTATAAAAATTATTGTTTATGGGTTGGGGAGCATTAAAACTAAATTTGGATATGGTAAATATTAATCCCACCTCAAATACAATGCATTGCAAGAGTTGTTTTAATTGGTATACTTTAAAAGTTAGGGAGTTTGATTTTTGTTTCAATTTGGTTGAAGGATTTGGATGTTTTGCATGGGCATTAATGTTATTCTAAAAGTTGTTTGAGCCTAAATAGTTCATTTGTATGTTTAATCATGATGTTGATCGATGGGAACATTTTAGATGTGTGAATATCATTTTGTTTCTTCCTTTGGAATCAAGATTGTCACACCTATTGTTCGTTTAATAAATGACCTTTCAAAGTTTACATTGAACATAATTTTGTCAACATCATTTGTTCTTTCCCACTTATGCTTCAATGTTTCATTAACATTTTGTTCCATACATGGAATTTATGTTGGTGAGTTATGCAAATGAGAAGTCTAGTATAATTTTCATTCCTTCAATAATGTGTAAAATCAAATTGATTATCAATTGCCAAATATCTCAAGGGTACACTATGTGTTAATTTTTGGAGGTATTATTTAAAGGAATGTTACATTTTGCCATCCTATTATAATCTAAATATTTAAAACTTCCTCAACTTCATTTCTATTTTCTATTTTCATTTAATTTTGGCATCATATATGTATTTGAATTTTTTGGTTTCAATTGAAAGCATGAGGAGTGATGAAGGAAGGTGATCGTGTGTGACTAAAAAAACATCATGCATGTTCAAATTTTGTTTTAAAAACACATCAACAAACATTTTATTGCCAAATCAAAAATCAACTAATAACCTAGAATCAAAATATATAACCCTTTTATTATATTAAAAAAATCAATTGTAATTTTTACCCAATAACCAATATATGGTAGCTTATATTTTACCTTGTGTAATTTTCAATCAATAAATATTCTCCCCCCAAAACCAAAATGACTATTCATTTTTTGAAAGCAAGTTTTGGATTCCACATTAGTTTGGGGACCTTATGTTTGAAAGCGAGTTAGTGCTTGAGCATCATTGCTTCGACATTCCCTAACAAGATACAACTAAAGAATGAATAATGTTGGGTGGTTTTAAGATTTTCAAGGTAACCTTTACTTTTGAGTCTCCAATTAATTTTTTCTTTAAAAAAAAAAGGTAATATATTTTGGTTATAGGTTATTAGTTTGCAAAAAAATTAAATTCAATTTTTTGAAATTTAGAGTTGCACAATTCCCAATTAAAGGTTAGGTTTAGGTAGGTTCCAATTAACCAAGTTTGGTTAGGTTTTAATTTTTCTAATGTGCATGATAATGGTGAAAATTATTATTCTTAGCTTACATTTTTAAAAATATCACATTTATCCAAAATAAATAGAAAATTGCCAAAAATTAAAATGCTTTTACTTTGAATGATACCAAAACTTTAAATATATAAATTGGAATTACCAATTGATGTAATAGTTGTGCAATGTTAGATAAGAACTTGGGCAAACATTTAGTGGATAAGTTCCCAAATGCAAATCAAACTTTAAAATAAAATTCATAAGCAAAATTCAAAAGAAAATATTTGCATATAAGTGCAAATCAAGATGTGGGTCATTCATTTACATCAATGGATGGATCAAAATGACATTAAATTAAGTATGTACATATCTAATGAAAACTAATGTCCAAGTAGGAATCAAATTAATTAAATTCAATTTTGATAACAACTCCATAAAGGTAATTCCAATAGCAACAACTCCAACATTAGCTCCAATCACCATCCTCCACAAGTAACTTAACACTATAAGAAATCATGGTGTTTTAAAAGGTTCAACTCAATTAAAGTGTTATCATTGATTAAAAAAAGGATGTCCATTTTGACTAAAAGCTTGAAGCATGAAAACCACATGGTTACTTTGATTAGTTATTTTGATTAAAAATGACATTTCTAACCAAGTGTCAATCCATACATTTAGTCAAAATGGCCATGTTGACACAACATTTAGTCAAATTGACCATACACCATCCAAGAATTACGTAGCCTAACCTATTTTTTTATTGCATGGGAAGGTGGGCAGATAATAGTTATAATTTAATTATAATATAATTAACATGTAATAATTAAAATATTATTATAGTTTTATAAATTTTATAATATGAAAATTATAATATAATAGTTAACCTAACCTATTTAGCCTACTCACAAGGCTTAACTTACCTACTTAGGTTTAATAGGCTAAATATTTAGGTGGGTAGGTGGGGTAAACTTAGCCTAAATAATTACCCCCCAACCTAGCCTAACCTAGCTATTACCTACCCATACTTATTGTACCATGAATTGGAATAAGAATGTCAAATGAATAAATTGACAAAAAAATTACCTTTTGAGGTTGTGATTCATTGTTTAAGGACTTGGTTTATTTTCATGGAGGTGAAGGGTTGAACTTTTAATATTTGCAACCTATTCACATGCCTAGTTAATTAGGTTAGTTTAAGATAAGTTGGGTAACATATAACATGGTAAATAAAGAGCCTTGAGTAGGTTAAGGTAGGTAAGTTAGTAGGTAGGTTACCTACCTACTTACTTACTTTCGACCTACCTATTACATATTTACCTAACTTGCATTAATAAATGATTATCAAATTAAATTAAAATTAATATTTTTAATGAAGCAATTTTATTTTTTATTTTGGCCCAAAAAATCACTATTTAAAATTGACATTTTTTGGGAACATATTGACAATGCTCAAAACAATAGTAAAAAAGACACTAGTCAAAATGAACATGTTTAAAATAACTAGTTCACTTTGCTCATTTATGGGACAAGGGAGGGGTAAAAAGACTAAAGCAAAAAAAAATTAACTAATTTTTCTAGTAAAATACTGTGATTTCTTGTAGTCTAACAAACATTATCAACCCTTGCAATTTTACAAAAAATAATATTATGTTGGCTATGTCATGTCTCTCTTCATTAAAAAATGAAACTTGAAAACAAAAACTTAAATTTATAGAAACTTATGGAACTTGTAAAAAATCAACAAGGCAACAAACAACATGCCCAAAATTTGATGTTGTTTTCTTCCAACTTTAGAAGGCCAATCTTACGATGACATCTTCATTTCCTCTTTAAGGGCTTTTTCCATATTGTTGAATTCATCCATGGGTAATGCACAATTCATATGAACAGCTTTTAACCAATTTTTGTAAATGCTTATACTTATAGCTCAAGAGTTTCTATCCCCAAACAAGAGCATTGAAGATTTATGCAAATACAAACACTATGTAGAAAACTCTTTCTACTTCAATCAATGACCCAATAATCCCCAAATTTTGTCTTGACACAAACCCAACACATAAAAAAATACAATTCATGATTTTGTCACTATTCAAAAATATCCTTGCATTCCTTTTCATTGACGTTCTTGATTTTGAAACGATTTAGTTGTTTTGTGACCATTAACATCTAGGGACCAGTAGTCGATGCAGCTTTTAGTCGATGTACTGACTATAGTCTCCAACTATCTACGTAGATAGTCGACTAGACTACTGAGCAACGTAGATAGTCGACTAGACTACCGAGCAACGGTCATAATAGACTAGACTACAGAGCAACGGTCATAATCGACTAGACTACCGAGCAACGGTCATAATCGACTATTACTCAGTTGTAGTCGGGTCAATAAAAACTCAAAATAAACATAACTTGCTACTCGTGACATCCAACAACAGCAACTTGTGACATCCAACAACAACACGATGCGAATGGGTTTGCCATCGTTCAGAAGAAGGCTCGCAATGAGAAAACGACAACAGTCTACAGTTGACTAATTCAAGGCCAGAGTAGTCGACTATAGTCGACTATGTAGTGAACTATAGTCGACTATCTATCTATGGGCTAGAGGATAGATAGTTACAACTACAACTATATGTAAATAAGGACCGACTACGGGTCCCTGTTAACATCATCTCCTCATCTCTCCATGAAATCATATAGTGATGCCCCTTCGATATTGGTTTATGTACAACTAAGAGTTCTTTTACTTGTAGCACTTGGGTTTTAAAATTTAAATGCATGTACCAATAGTGGAAATAACACGTGTTGATCATATTCACTTACAATTTGTAGTGTTATTTCCTTCAATGAATAGCCCTAGCCCTTTGGAACATGGGTTTAACATCATAGCCAACATTTTGTGAACTTTACATTATTGAAAAGAGAACATTAATGTAGGGATGATATTTCATGAATGTGTGAGCATGTGCAGTGAGCAAGTGAACATGAATGAATGTTTTTTGGAATATTTTGTTGATGTTGATGGAATATTTGGAAAATATTATTTGACGCATGGGACATAATATTTGGTGATGTGGATTTTACCATGTGTTCATGGATGAATGATATTTGTGGATGAAAATATGGATGACAAATGAAAATGGATGAACTTTTTATAAGCATCAACTATTTTTATTTTTATTTTTTTGCGAAAACTAAATTTAAAAAAAAAGATGGAAATTTTTATATTGATGTTTTTAAAAATTTGACACATGAAATGTTTTTTAATCATACTTCAGGTCGTACTATATATTAGTTTAATACAAAATATATGAAGTGTATTTTGGGAATGTTGCCCACCCTTGGGCTTTACCCAGAATAAGGGGTGTAAACCAAGGTAATAGTTAAATTTCACACTATATTTTGGGAATATTTCTCACATTTGGAATTTACCCGTTGCAAAGAATGAGAGGTATGTGTTCATGAACTAAAAATATGTAGATCATGAAACAAAATAGTGGGAGGGATCTTACACCTAAAAATAGGCATAATATCCTTCTCATTTTCAAAAAATAAGCTACATGTGCAATCATCGTGAGTATAAATAATTTGTCTTCATAAATAAGGACAATAATTTTCACTTACTTGTATTGTATATTCAAAAGGAACCATGGAGACCCAACAAAGAGAATCGAACTAAAAAATTACAAGATCAATAATCATAGACAAACACATAGATAAGTTTTTGTCCCATGTTTTATTCATCACAATGTCTAATGGCACTTTAGATGCCCTAGGCATGATGATGTCTAGAACTCCATATTTTTGCAACAAGTCCAATGATAAGAATATTGAGAGAAGACAACAAATCCCCCTACTAGTTTCACACCCAAATCATGCTTTTAGCAAGTATTATGGCATAAACATATCATCTTATTTATTGTTGTTTGTTAGAGTCAAATTACCAAATTGTGGTACAAAATTACATGTCCTTGATAAACCTAGGATGGGTAGTTTCTCAGAAAAAGCACATAGATAATTGGTGGGTTTCAAAAAAACAAAACATTATTACAAAAGTGGGGTGCATTTCATTAACCAAAATCACTATGGGACCTTAAAAGTGAAATAGGTTCATTACATTTTAGTGACTTCACCTTGGTTAAATTTATGATATACCCTATATTATTTTAAATTATTTTAATTATTCTAACTTATATCCTATGTTATTATAAGTTATTATAGGTTATTATAAATTATTATACCTTAAACTATTATACGTTATTTTACCTTAAGGTATCATAATTAGTTTATTATAAAATTTTAAATTAAATTATTCAATTAACCTTAGGCTATACTTTAGGTTATTTTATTTTAAATTAATATATGTTATTTCAAGTTATACTTTATGTTATTCAAGATCATTTTACTTTACATCATTATAAGTTATTTTATTATAAATGTAATAATTTCAAATCAAATATAATGACATAAGGTAAAATAACTTTAAAAAATTAATATTAACCTATGAAAAATAAATTAAAATGAGATACAATAAAATAACTACCAATAGCCTATGATATTATAACATAAAAATCCAATAATAACTTATAATAGAATAGTCATTAATAGTCGTAATATAACATAAAATAAACAACAATAACTTATAACACAATAGACAATAATAGTTGTAATATAACCTATAATAATTATCAATAAAATAATCACTAATAGCCACCAATAAAATAACCAATAATAATCATTAATAAAATAACCACCAATGGTTTATAATATAATAGCCACCAATATCCACCAATAACATAACCAGCAATAGCCTATGGTAATTTAACCATTAGTAGCTATTAATAGAATAACCACTAATAGTCACTAATATAAAAATTGTTAATAACCATTAATAACCACCAATATCCACCAATAAAATAACTACTAATAACCATTAATAGAATAACCACTAATAGCCATTAATAGCCTATGGTAATTGAGTTTAGAATAACCACCAATAACCGAACTACTAATAGCCATTAATATAATAGCCACCAATATAATAATTACCAATAACCATTAATATAATAACCATCAATAGCCATCAATAGCCCTAATAAAAGAATAATTAATAGTCACCTATAGAATAGCCACCAATAGCCATATATTATAATTGTTTAAAATTCACAAAAATAATTTAGGGTGAAGTAATTTATAATAGAAAAAAATAACTCAAGGTGAAATAACCTACAATAACCTAGAATTGCTAATAATAACATAAGGTGAAATAACCTCCAATAACCAAAAGTAACCACCAATAACCTCACATAGTTAAAAATAGCCTAAAATGAAATAACTTAGAATAGCCAAAAGTAACTTATAGTAGTTGTAAATATTCTAAAGTGCAATAATTTATAATAGCAAAAAATAACACAAAAATATTTTTTAAAATTACAAAAGCCGAAAATAACCTAAGTTGAAATATGTTAAAATAGCTAAAAATAACATAAAATAACCAAAATTAACATAAAATAGCTTAAAATAACTTAGGGTGAAATATGCAAAAATAATCAAAAGTAATTGAAAATAGCCATAAATAACCATAAATAATGTAAGGTGAAATAATTTAGATTAATGAAAAACATCCCTATAATAACTAAAAATAACCTAATATAGTTAGTATTATTATATTAACAAAAATCTTATCCATTTATTAAACATTTTTTTTTGTTGAAATGATTTTACACTTTCAAAAAGAAATAAATATAATTATGTACATTATTGAAATTTTTTAAAAGTAAATTCAAATCATTTCATTTGAACATAATCTCAATAAAATATGAACTTTCAAAGTTTGTGTTTTTATAATGTTTAAAATGAAATATTTGATAAATATAATTTAATGTAATACATTATCATAACAAGTGTGATGGCTTGTTGGTATAGGTGTTTGCTTCCATTCAAAAAATCAAGGGATCAAACCTCACAAGTGGTGTGTGATGGTCAACAATGATAAGTTGATTGAATATTTTCGTATCTAATTTTGTATAATAGGTGCTTAGCTTGTTTACATGGCCTACGTAATTATGTTAGGTTTTTAACCTAGCTTAAGTAGTGACATGTGTTAATAACTAATAGGCTAAAAATCATTAAATTATCAATAATATTATATATTAAATAATTTAAATTTAGTTAATTAATTAGCGAATGAATGGCTTGGTAAATTTATACTTCACTTGAGAATAACCTTGTTTCACTAAATACAGATGAAACAATTCATTGTCCGTAGCAACTTATCCCTATTCATTAGGGGGTTAACTAATTTCACCATGGCAAAAATGTCCAAATTCATTCAAAATCTAATAAAACCCAAAGTGAATTAAGACGCATTTTGGTGTAATGAAACAACTAGTTCTAATATATAACCATGGATCTTGAAATTTTGAAAATCAATTTTGATACATACATACCCATATATATGTGCCCATTTTCTTTAAAAATTAAAAAAACCAATTGAATAATCCTCAATAAAACTATTAATTTTTATGGAGTATATTAAATTTTCGAACATTTAAACCATATGGAATGTGGCATATAAACCTATTAACCCACTTAGAGGTATGTGCCAATTTAAACACTACCTATTCACCACCAAAAGACATGTGCCCATTAAAAATTGACAATAAGAGATAATTGATGATATTTTACATTGTTTAAACCACCAATTAATGTTGTTTTTTATTTTCATGCATTTTCTCATCCTCTTGCATCTAGGACCATTCTTGTTAATTATATAGTCAAATTGCATTTTTTTCCCCCTCTACTACTAATTAGCATGACCTATACCTGAATTTGCATTTATTCCACCCTTATTGCCTAGTTGCATCCTTTGTACCTCTACCATGTGCTTATAATCGTTAAACTTCTATTTTACAATGGCAAGAAGCAAATAGACACCAACTATCAAACCAAACACCTTAGAATTTATGACTGAATATACATTAATTTCCAACATATTCAATAAAATATGTGAGATGACAAAAAAATCTTTGGAATATCCAACAGATGACACCTAGCTAATCCCCTTTTGGTAATTACTAAAAATCAAAACATGAGGAACAAAATAGAAAAGGACAATTGACAAAACAAATGAATGGGCAACATGGTGATGGGCAAATGCAAAAATAAACAAAAAAAATCTTGCATTGCTCAAATAAACTATAAACATTTCCAAGGAGGATATGAAAGACTACAACTAGGCAATGTTTACACATGCCATGGATTTCTTCAAATGCATGAGTTTGAAAAAGTACACTGAAATTGCATGCTGAACAAAATTGTTGTGATTGTTGAGGTAAACAATCGTTGAAAATATCATATCGGAACAATAAATTATTATTATAAACAAAGTGCATGATTTTGTGTTGTTGAAACACATGCAACTATTTTATCATTAGAAACAGTTTTGGCATATGCTATTGTTTTAAACTCACCACTACCAAACAAATGGTCTAATCAAAACCAATGGTTGTCATGCTAGATTTAAATGCAAAATTTGAGTGGACAATTACAAATATGTCACCAACATGTTCCTAAAATGGGTTATTATGGCATTCAATTTAGTTTTTATTTTGAGGTTGAAGGGTTTTATAAAAAAAAAACCTAGGATAGAACTTCTTCATTTGCATCATGTCATGATATCCATATCCATGTACCTATTGGGTCAAAACACATTATTAGGAGCCAAAAAGGGTTTAAAAAGTCCTTGATATTTTAAAATTATTGTAGATATGTTTTTGTTTTGACATTTAAAAGTTATGTTAATCATTCCAAGTTGTGTTAATGACTAATATAAATGTGGAAGAATTCAAATTAAAAATTCATTAAATTAAATTTTGGGCTTTGGTTTTAGTAAATGACTTTTGAATTTGAACAATAATTATGTTACAAGTAGTCAATTTTGCAAAGGACTAGGGTAAAGGACTTTTTTAATATTTAAAATTTCATGAAAAAAAAACTTAAGTTAATAATAACCTTTTACCCACACCAAAAAAATCACTAACAATTAAATAAATTTAGAAACCAAAAGAGTGTTTCAAGATTTCAAAATTTTCATTAATCTTTTACCACGTGTAAATGGGATGTAATTTACATGACATGTAAAAGAAAAAATGTATCTTATGATTTGAAAATAAAACAAAAAATAATCAACATATTTTGGTATGATTCAAAATTATGATTATTTTTTAAAATGAAACATACAATTTGGCAAAATATTCACATTTTGAAAAATTCATATTTATTCAAAATGACTAACACAAAACATGTGATATACTACGGCAACTATTTGTATTTTTAATAACAAGTTGCAAAAAATTTCATTAAAAAATTCCTTTATATGAAAAAAAATGAAAAAGACTAAAAAAAACTCACAATTGTTTTTATAAAATAATCCTATTGGCTTCTATTACATGTTTTAACCATACCTACCTATTACCAACTGAAACTAATATCTATATAGATTACTAATTTACAACTTATCTATCTACATGTTTGTTCTTACACATTTGCATTTGGCACATATGTACATAAATAACATTCTTAACAATTGAAATCTAGTACACACAATTACGTATATTAAAGGACGTCGAAACATGAAGCATCATTTCATCCATCTATCCCGTCATCCATCCAGATGGATGCAACTATGTCATCCCCACTATTTAAAATAGAAGTAAAGGGGCTTCCACGTGACACACCATTTTAACTTATATGTGTGACAATTCAACTTTAGGCAAAGTACTTGGGATAAAATTAGAAAATAAAACCACCAAAAGAGAAAGGCCAGTGTGTTTAAATGTAAATTAACTCCAATTTTAAAAAATATTTTTTTAACAGGCCAACTAGTGCTCATGCAAACCTGCCTAGATAGAAAAGCACCACCTCCTGAACAAAAAACCCTTCCTTCAGCCCCTCCTTCAACCTCGAATAAAAATGTTGTGCCCTCCCTAGTCCATGCTAAACCTTCTCATTGGTTGCATGATTTTATTTTTTCTAAAACTCTTGGTCACCATTTTCAACATGGGCTAATAATAGTACCCCTTCCTAAGAGCGTGGGTATCCATACTATTGCAATGCATATTTACTAAGGTAAACCAGCTGGTGACCGAACATTTAAGCTCTTAGGCAGGCCAGATCCAAAGGGAGGGCTCCATTGTTTTTGGTGCTCAAACAAAACTTGAACCCCTTTTATTAGTGCATATGGTTACATATAGTAAAAGATGTTGTGAAGCATCATTACAAAACATTTGTCCCATCATCCATCTGTCCATCCGTCTAGTCATCCATCTGTCTTGTTATGGTCTGTTTACTTTGATGGGGTGGAGAAAGAGTGGAATACAGACGTGACGCAACGGGCAAAGTAAAGGACATTGTGAAGCATCATTTCATCCATCTGTCCCATCAATCATTCGTCCCGTCATGGTCTGTTTACTCTGACGGGGTGGAGAAAGAATGAAATATAGATGTGGCACATCGGGCAAATGTACCATCAAATACACACACACTTATGCATTAGGCACGAGGTTCAAACTTGTGCATTAGGCATGAGGTGCATCCATTTGTCCTGTCATCCATCCGTCCATCTGTTCGGTCATCCATCTGTCCTGTCATGGTCTATTTACTCCGACATGGCGAAGAAATAGTGGAACCAGCATCCACCAGCACACCAGTTGGCTGTTTGTCCATGGGATGGGCTGCATTTCTTCATCCAGCCTCAATCAATCAACTTTTTTTAGTTTCTGACCAATGAGTTTTTTTTGGTTTGTTTTTTTTTTCTCAACCATGACCTTCATACTACCTTCTCCCCTAGAATACAATACAAAAGAAAAGGAGAAGAGAGAAAGAAGAATAGAAGAAAAGACCCGGACAAGTCGGAAGTCAAGTTAGACTAATAGCCATTAAATGGCATAATTAACATTTAGAAGAGATTCCGCTACATAATTAAGAACTTTGGAGATTATTTGCTAGAGAAGAGAAGTAAGGACCTGGCCAAGCTATGGGTGGTCGTTAGCAGGGTTTCACTTACAATAAGCCATTATATGTCATAATTGGCACTCAGGAGAAAGTTTGTTATAATTGGGAACTTCTTTGGAGACTAGGAGCTTGGGAGATTATTACTAGAAAAAAGAAAAAAAGGGGGAATTGGACAAAGGACCTAACCAAGCTGTGGGTGGTCATTATCTGGTTTTGATTAATAAGCCATTATATGATGTAATTGGCAATTATGAAAGATTCTGCAACATAATTAAGAACTTCGTTAGAGATTATTTGTTGGACATCACGATTTTTTATGTGCCCCTTTGCAATATATTTTTGAATGAGCTTTGACCCTAAAAAACTTAGGGTGAATGGTGGAATATCGCTCTTATGTGACCATTATGATGTTAAAAATTTGATGGTGAAAGTGAAAGGTAAAGATCGTAAAACAAAACAAAAGTAAAAAAATATTACTTAAATAATGTTGAGATTAGGGATTTTTAAAAAAATTTGTGAGGTTGAAAAAATGGGAAAAAATTCCCAATTTGAAAAGAAGATTAAAATTGCATTGACAAAACAAATTTGTTTAAAACACTTTCAAAAAAATTTACCCAAAACAAAAGAAAAAATTAATTGTGAGTTAGGTACTCAATGATATTATTTAGGTAATATTATTAAACTTTGCATTTTGGATTTTGCGTTGTCATCAATTTCCTGTTCGAATGGCATTTACGATCACAATCAACAAGAGTCAAAGTTAGACATTGAACAATGTTGGGGTATATTTGCCGTCTCCGGTCTATTCCCATGGTTAGTTGTATGTTGCTATCTTATGGGCCACAAGCAGTGCAAATATCAAGATTTTCAGCAACCAAGGTCCTGATGGATACATGTGGAATGTTGTATATAAAGAGGTTTTGGAAATGTAGTTTATAATTGTAATTTTGTAATATGTACTGTCAAATACACACACACCTGTGCATTAGGCACGGGGTTCAAATTAGTATGTAACAAGGCACATCAACCATAGAGTGAGAAAAAAGTCACACCACAATAGGCACCAACATAATGTAGGCATAACTTAGTTCACATGTAACTAACACCATTCAATTTGATTAAAAAATTTAATCAACTAAGTTAAATAAGACATGCCTACTTTTTTGAAAGGGGCCAAATAAACAAGAAAAACCTCCTCTAATGATTTTGGTCAAGTCATATTAGTCATTGTCGTTGCAATGCTAGGGGCATAAAAGACATGGTTTTGTAATAGTACATCCACACATAATAATCAACAATGATGCACATAAAACCATGTGCAACAAGCAAAAACAAGGAAGTTTGTGAACTTGTTCACCTAAAGATGGGGGTGACAAAGAAACTAATGAGGAGCTCCAACTAGAAGTATAATTGTTTGATCTCCTCCTCTTCCTTGCTCAATATTGAAACAAGAAAAAAAACAAGAAAAAAAAAACAAAGAAAGAAAAAAAGAAAAGGAGGAAAAAAAACTAGAAAGCTTTACAATGTGCAAGAAAGCTCTATGGTGCATTAAAAAGTTTTATAACATGTGAGAAAGTAAGGGATGGAGAAAGGAGAAATCACCCTAAGCTAAGTAGGAACGAGAACGAGGATTTGAAGAAGAATCCAATTTGGTTCCAGTTACAAAAATTTAAAAAAATTGAAATGATGATTTTGATTCTTTTTTACAACAACCTAGAACCAAGACCCAATTTCTTTTGTTGATGATTCCAATTCTAGCCTAGTTCCGTACTTTCAAAATCGTTCCAATTAAGTGATAAGGAATTGGAATTGAAATTGTCGATTCCTAACTACCAATTTGACTACCCACCCAACACTAAAAATGACCAAATTAGGATAGTGTAGAATGATTAGGTCATCTACAAATGGGTTTCAACAATAAGAGCCCTAGGATGCATAATTAACATAATATTTTGACACCATTACTTAAAACAAATGTAGAAAAAAATTGGTCTAATTGGAACCCAATTTGAAACCAAGATGTATCACAAGTTAATAGAGGTGGGACCTTTGTAGAAAACACTACACTCTTCAACAATTTACTTTAGAAATATTCATGGGGGTTATGTCAAAACCAAAAACTTTAATTTAAAAAAAAAATCTCTTGTGATTTCCTTTCCAAATTCTTGGGAATGTAATGGACTTGGAAATGCAACCCTATTTGTTTAGGACTTCATTTTATAGTTTTCGACTGTTGAATAGATGATGACATTTGAACACTTAATTACATTGCCAATTTTTCCTATAAATGGTCAAGATTCCTTCCAACACTTTTTATATTGGCATTTTCAAGGAACATAATTATGAAGAAATGGTTGTAGTTCAACCACTTGAGCTCAAGATTTTAGACCTTTTTTTGGGATTGTTCAAGAGACACAAAAGAATATTCAATTTATGCACAATGTACTCATCTAGATTTGACTCTCAAAATTTGGGACTCCTTAGGAAGAAGGACTCAAAATGTTGGGTACATCTGAGTAGTCTTCGGAAATGCTGGGCCACTTGTTTAGATGAATCCATTATTCCCCTTGTCCATTATCAACCTTGGGCTAGTTGTTTGGTTGATTTGTTGGCTTGCTTTAGCCTAATTGAGTACCTAGTACATAGGCAGCTTTAGCAATTGTGTGCAAAATAATTAATATAAATTTTAATTTTTAATTTGGTACTTGAATTTGTAATTCTGAAATTTTTTTTAATACAATTAAGGAATATACATAATAAAAATCAAAACAAATTTTCAAAACCTTCTTGCTGTCCTTGTGGTTAACCGTTAGCTGGGTCACATTAAGTATTTACTTAGTTGGACAAGGTTGAGGTTTTTGACTGAATTTTTCAAAGTTTTGCTATACGGTGCTGATTTTTTTTTAAAAAAAATTTGCAAAATAAAAAAAAATTTAAATTTATGCCGAAGCTGCCCAGGTGCTATGGTTAGCTTTACAAATTTTGCATCACCAGTAAAGTCAAAATTGAATATTTTTGCACAAATTTAATGTATTTTAGAATGTGTCATCAAATTTTCTTTTAGGGTTTTTGAATAAATGTAAAAATGTTAAGATGTGCTGGATTGATCTTGAAAAGGATTGTTCCACTCAACTCCAAGGGGAAAGGAAGTAACATCTCCCCCACTTAACCTTGAATGACATTCCTCCTACTAACAAAAATAATTAATGCTCGCTAATAAACAAAAGTTTCGAGAGATGTCATATAAAGTGTGCTAATGCAATGTCCTAGATTACATGCATCCTTGTGTTCAAGGCTATTGGATGTGTTCAAGAATATGTAATTTGTTATTAGGTAGGTTAGATTACACAACATTAGAGTATAGTTTGTGAAGGCTAATCCTCCATGAAGAGAGAAAGTAATAATCACATGTGCATAGATTGACTTTCTAAACTTGGTGATGATGTTAGCCAAAGCTAGTAGCTATAATTAGGTCTATATCATCTTGCTCAATCATATAGTTTGTGATTATGGTTTTGTCAAATAAGGGATGCATGTGTCTAATTTCATTTATTTGATATGGATTGCAATATATACCTTCATATTAAAGTTTGGAGACCTTACACAAGTAGGTAGTTGTATTAGGGTTTAGGGTACCTAGTAGTATGCCAAGCGACTTGAAAGTAGTGTTTGGGGGTGGGGAGGGGGCGGAGAGGGAGGGTTGTTTGATTTTGTTTGTATCCTCCAATTCCGGGTTTTCAAAATGTTTTAGCATAAAAACACCAATGAATTTTATGAAAGAATCGGTGAAGAATCAATGGTTGAAGGTAGGTTCTGGGGCTCATTCATTGATTTTGGAGAACAATCAAACAAGGGTTAGAATCAGTGTTTTCTTTGGCAAAAATTTTGCTGAATTTTGACTTGAAAAATATGATTTCAATCTTTACAAAGAATTTTCCATGAAAAAAATGACCCAAATTTGTCAGATTTGGAAAAAATTAGTTTCCAAATCACCAGATTTTTATTATAAATTCCAGTAGGTAGCCAAGAATATAGAAGGATTCTGATTTTTTTTCTACTTTCATATCTAGTCTGTAGCCAAATCTGGCTAAATCATCTTATGGATGATTGCCACTTCAGCTACATCACAAAATTGGGAAAAGAAAAAAAACAAAAAAACCCTAATTAGAATTGATTATTTCATAAAAAAATTAGAATCATCAATCAAGGGTCCACATACCAAATCCATATCCATGGGACCTGTGACCCATTTGTTCCTTCCAATGTTGGGCAGGTATTAGTTTTGACAACAAAACTCATGTTGGGTATCAAACTAATTATACCAGTTAGAGGTCAAAATTTCAAAGACCCATCTCACCTTAAGGGTGGTTCTTGAATTAATGAATTATTTTAGATGGCCAGATTGGGTTTTTGTTCAAAAATCAAATGTGCACCCAACATTGCATCAAAACCCCCACTATCATTTGAAATGGCATCAATTAAGCAAACCCCTGGTTGCGTTTGATGGGTATTAATTAAAGAACTATGACTTACACCCGACTTCGCAACCAACCAATACCCGTACCTGCTCCTCGTCTCTACCCAGCACAATTTTTCAGAAATCCAGACATGGATGGCTTCTTCAAATGCATTTGTTCTAAACTTCCAGAACCAGTTGTTATGTCAAAAATCAAATACCCGCCCAACATGGTGGTTCATTTTTTGAACATAGAGAGAGAACAGTAAGACAAGGGTTGCAAGCCCTAAACCCTAACTTTTCATTGGAAAAGGAGAGAGAACAGCAAGCCAAGGTTTGCAAACCCTAACCTTTCATATTGATTAAGTCCTATAATTGTTTGCTCTGCTGCAAAGATGCAAAAAGGTTTCATATGTAGTGTTGGCACATTTGTGTTCCAGATGAACACAATAATCTTCATTTTGTTACACCAAGTCATTTGCAGTTAAGTAGTACATTGCTAGATTAATCTAGCATGCTTATATGCAAGGTTCAGAGTTTGGGAGTAGAGTAGATTACCAGATTAATCATCCAGCATGATTAGATGGAAGGTTTAGGGTTTAGGGTTTAAGGTTAGATGTGGTTTAAGAAAGAACTGGCAAGAAAGAAAGCAGAGGAGGAGTGACGGCAATGGACAAAGTCATGGGTATGCTGTTTTTGTTTTTTTTTTTTTTTGCTTTTCCGAGCTCAACAACGCCAGGAAACTGTAATGTACATTTTCATGGCCAAATGTTTTGCTGCAGCAACAACAGCAACATGGTATCTAATCTGTTGGTACTCTTAAGCTTTTGAAGATCTGGATATCTATGAGCCGGGGGTGAAGTTGGTTGCATAGGCCCAGGCGTTGTTGGTGACGGGATCTGCCAAATGGTCGCTCAGATTCTCCAGTGGTCCTTTGCCGGTGACGATGGCCTGCACGAAGAAGCCGAACATGGAGAACATGGCAAGGCGGCCGTTTTTCAGCTCCTTCACCTTCAGTTCCGAGAATGTATCAGGATCGTCAGCTAAGCCCAAGGGGTCGAATGAGCCTCCTGGATAGATTGGGTCACTCACATCACCCAATGGTCCTCCTGCAACACGGTATCCCTCCACTGCTCCCATCAGTACTACCTGAGAAGCCCAGATGGCAAGAATGCTCTGGGCGTGTACCAGAGATGGATTGCCCAAGTAGTCTAGGCCGCCGTCAGCGAAGATCTGAGATCCTGCCTTGAACCATACTGCCTCTCCGAACTTAGTGCCATTCTTCGCCAGCAGCTCCGGTGTGACGCAACCCAAAGCTCCAAGCATTGCCCAACGTGCATGGATGACCTCCAACTCCCTGTTCCTTGCGAAGGTCTCAGGATCAGCGGAGAGTCCAGCGGTGTCCCAGCCATAGTCTCCGGCGAACTCACCAGTCAAGTATGAGGGAGTCTCGCCAGAGAATGGGCCCAAGTACTTGGGACGATCAGCACCATACCTGCGTCACAGCACAGAGATCCAGTCCATCACGAGCTCAGTAGAACATATCCTGACACGAGAATCAGAATGCGATGCAACCAGTTTCCAGTATTTCCCACACATAACAGCATTTGACACCTTCTGCATTCGACTAGATAGATTGGCGGCAGATCAAGAACTAGTTGTGCTGCTGCTGGCATTGCGCAGCTAGCTACACACCAAACAAAACCCACCCCAAAAAAAGAGGAAAAAAGCCAACTGCAGGACCTTCACCAACATGAGCTGCAACCATATGAGGAAATCTGCAATACGCTTTAACAAAGCAATAATACACGACTGACATCAGGGCCTACAGCTTGTCAAGAGTAGTACTGACCAGATGCTACCGCTGGAGGCTTTAGCCTTGGAGCCACGCATCTGCAGGCGAGACTCGCTGCTACCGACTTTGCTTGCCAATTCCGACGCCTGCTTCAACACCGTCTGTCCGGCGAATGTAGCTGAGGAGGCACATGCTGTAGCGGCGGCCATGGCGTCAGAGACTATACTATACACCAAGGTGCAAGCTGACCGGCAGACTTAGAAGAGCGCGAGATAACAAAAGCTAAGTTGGAACTAGGAACAGTAGATGGCAATGAAGTGAGGAGGAATGCGGAAGAAGAGGCAAGTTTTATAGCAGCTACTCTCTCTAGTAAAACAGAAAACCGAAGAATTAAGCTGCAGGAGGAGTGACGACCACATGAGAAGATTAGCCAATGACACCATCAGGAAAGGTTGTGCGAATTTGTTCAACCAATGAACTAGGCAAAAGGTAGTTGTTGATGAGGATGACCCATTTCCAAAACTCAACCCAAAAAAAAATTACTCCCAAAAAATTCCATCAAAATGCCGAGGATTGCACCTACTTGCAGCAGCTACTTCCAATCCTCTGCACTCCAATATTGAAAACTAGCTATCCGATCATTTCACAGCAACTTGGCTACCGATCGAGACTTGCTGATCTGCTAGTTGGCACTTGTGGATAGAAACAACCGCTGCTGCTGGAAAATTAATTTCACGAACTGAAGTGAACTGAAGTGAACTGAAATTTGTCGTGACTCCCTGGGCTTTGTGGATAGAAACTGGTGCTGCTGAGAGATCTCCCCCCCACCCCTTGTGATTGTTGCTAAATTTGTCCTCCTTTTTCACACTCTCTCCAAAATGCATCCAACCTGTCTTGTTGTTTGTATGTGCCCCACGGCTGTTTAATTTCTGCCAGTTGGAACGTATGCTAGTACAGGTCAGTCACTAGGTAGCTAGGTAGGTAGAAAAATATCAGCAATTGGTGGTAGTGTGAAAAAGGTCCATATGTAAAGCATAATCTAGTTCCACCTTGTATCATAGGTACATTCATAGGTGTAATTTTGTGATTCTGAAAAGTAAATTTGGAATTGTTTTGGGATTGTTTTTTAATGAAACCCTGCCAAACTTTATAAAATGAAAGCACCCAAGCAAGGGAGAGAAAAAGAAACAAAGGGGCAAGGACCAAAGTCCATGCAAAAAAAAACAGCCCAAAAGAGGTAGGCCATCAGGAGGGGAGGAAAGGGAACCACTAAAAACTGATCCTTCCACTAGTCGCATGAAGCATATCAACTAAAGAAATGGAAGGTAAATCTGATAAAACTCCAAGCCTAGAAGAACTCTTCTTTATAGTGACAGCCTATCTCGAGATAGAGGTAGCATATGTTCTCTAAGATGCTATTGATATTCTCTGTTTATAAAAGGAACACAACACCAATGAAGGAGGGCATGTAGTGTCCTTTGTCGACCACACCATGTTAGCACATTGATAAAGAAAATTGTTGACTTGTTGGTGAAGGCACCCAAAAATCTCTATGGCAAGAGGGAAAAAACATCCATTGGGTAATAGTCACAATAGAGTTTTTCTTTCACTTGAACCACTAAAGATGTGACCACCCCATGAGAAAAAGCCGGCCATGATACCAAGTATGGTGAAAGGGAAAAAACATCCATTGGGTAATAGTCACAATAAAGTTTTTCCTTCACTTGAACCACTAAAGATGTGACCACCCCATGAGAAAAAGCTGGCCATGATACCAAGTCTGCTTGAGTGGGGTTGACAATGATGACATTGGTAATGTGCGAATGCCATCAATTACCAAGACAATGTTGACCCACCCACAAGAAGACTGAAAAAAAAATGATGAGAAAATGTGGGTTTGTTCTTGTAAAACATGAAACCGAACATCTCTCACGATGGACACAAAAGTATCCTAATGACATCATGGGATGCATTCCTCTCCCCACCATGGGCGCAACAAAGGAGATAAATCCCTATGGGGTTTAACGGTTGACTATAGATGCAATGTGACAATCCAACACTTAGAGGATGGGGGAGGCCTAATCTAGTTTGCAATGTAAAGGACAAGACATCTGAAAGCAAATGGAAACATGTGATAACAAAGCAAGCAGACTCCACACTTAATCACAAACTTGATTTTAGGGTTACAACATTAATATATCCAACTATACCACTTAAAATACACCAAATACACAATTGTATATTCATAAGGTTTCGATTAAATTGGTCACATTTGTGTCTAATGGAACATAAGTTGTTCTTCTTGGATGAAAATAAATTAAATGTTGCTCACATGGAAGGACGAAAGCAATAATAGTCATAAACTAATTACAGTATGGTTGCAAGTATGACTAACATAAGAAATAATTACAAAAATGTCCAAATGTAGTTGCAAATAGAATGTTACATTTTGGCCAATTTTTACTAATGCCTCCTTATTTGGAAAAATATGATTTGAAGTCAAAATGGGTAGATTAACCTTTGTAGCTACAAGCTTTGAAAAGGTGAATTGAAAGGTTGAAATGAATGAAAACTTACATTTGACATTTTTTTTTCATGAAACACACCAACATCTTCCATATCCCAAGTCAAAAATTCAAAAATTCTTTCCATCATTCATAAATAAACACAAAAGTTCAATAACAAAATAACAAAATGAAGAAAGATGAAATAGAGAAAGAGAAGATAAGGGGTTTGGTTTATGGTTTAATTTGATCCTATGGTGTGGATTTATCAAAACAATAGTATTTTATTATTATAACATTGGCCCCAAGGGTTGCAAATTAGCCTCCCAAATTCACAAGTATCATTTTTTATTGGGGCCAATATAAGGCCATAATATGGTAGATTAATTTTATTTTTTTTATGTTTCAACCTTGATTCTTAGTGTAAAGTCCTTAGGGTTAATTTTAATGAATGGACCAATAGGAATGTTCAATTTGAATTGAACTTTGACCTTGATTCATGGTGTAAAATGGGCCTAATACCAACTATTCTCATTGCATCCAAGAAGTCAACACAAAATCAAACAATAAAAAAAGACTTGACATGACCTTTCATCTCTCATTCCATTATTTGTTCACACAAATATATTTCACCCCCTCCTTTAGTCTCTTATGTCTCTCCTTAAACCTCACAAGGAACAACATACATGAAAAGAAAATGAAAGGAATTTTTTTAAAAAATGAACATGAAGAAAAGTCAAGGAATAAAAGAAGGAACTCAGAAGGTCCCACCTATAAGTCACACATACACTTCATATCTTCCTACATTCAAAACTTCCATCAAAATCTCCATATCTTTTAATTGATTGGCAAACTCATGTCAATCACCTTATACCTTTTAATTTGAATAATGCTTTATTGGAATTATATTCTAATGTCAACTTTTAATTATTTTTACTATTGTCAAGTAACATTTCCATTTCAAAATTAACATTTGATTAATTTTCCCTATGATGATAATTACCATCAATTATGCTCCAAACACACTTGGTGTTAATTAAGGAAATGTAATTACCTCTAGCATTAAGGATTACATTACTTAACCATTAACAATTATCAAAATGTTAATTTTACAATGTGATATTGACACCTACCCACACCTAAAAATAAATTAGGTTTAATTGTAATGTACCTATTAACTCTACTTTAGCACATAATTATGTTTAGACCAAAAATTAAAGCTCTAGCCAAAGTTTTGAATCCCATCATTGTGCAACATTGTTCATCAACCATGTGCCGCTTCATCTTCACTTGAAAGTTTTGCTAATCTTCATTTTATAGCTTTTGTTGTTTTTTTTCCTTCACTCACAAGTTTTGTTGATTATTTTTCATCCTCACACTCTCCTTCATTGCATTGCTTTCTTCTTTCATTTTCCTTCTTTAAATTGTTGCAGTTCAATGGATTTGAATTCTGTAACATTTCTTGTGTTTTTGATAAAGTTGTTGCAAGGGATCTTGTTCCCATTGGATGTAGCTTTCCAACAACATGTGTTTGTAGCACCAACAACTTTCTATTGACATCTATGTGTATGCATTAGCATTAGTTTGCCTATAACATGGGATTATTTTAAACAAAGCTTGGACACTGGGTGAAACCAAGGTCAACAACATGGTTTTCGATCTTCCTCTTCACAAAGTATGCTGATAAACATTGGTTCCAAATTTTTCGTATGAAGAAGTGGAGTTTGTTTGATATTGTCGCATGAAGCCTTTGATTCAAAAGTAAAACACATAATATAAATTCACAATTCTAATCTAAGTTCAAGTGGCATGTGCATTATACAAGTTTTTTCAAGGTTGCAACCTATTGATTTGCAATGAATTGTTTGTTGCTAGTTGATTAACAATACCAGTTCTCCTTAGAGAATTCATAATTGGGATCAACATTGTTTTCAAGAAAGGATTTTCTTGGCCTATCGGAAACATGATGCAAATAGTAATGCAAGGTTTCAAGAGCTTTTGTGGTTTGTCGAATATTCAAAGCGCCATAAATGGTATGCATTTTTCAATTTCAAAGTTTGTTGGATCTTTTAGTGAATATTATTTTTATCACATAATAGGCGACAACAACATTGTGTGTCAAGCTACAACATTGTGTAGATGACAAAAAATTGTTTACTGATTTGTTTGTTGGATTTTTCGAAAGTGTCAATGACTCAAGGGTCCTTAGAAAATTTGGGCTCTATGTTAATGCTCAAAAGGACTATTTAGTGCAAATAAAGGTCAAGATGGTTTTACTCCTTGCTTACTAGGAGATAAGGGGTATCTTTTATTATCTTGGTTGATAACATTGCATAGAAATGGAAAAACAAACATTCTTGAGATGCTTTACAACAAAAAACATAGACGAGGATGATCAGTTGTAAAAAATGCATTCGGCATTTTCAAAAAGACCTTTCATAGCTACAAGGGAAAATAGAATTACATCTTTTTCTTATTCCAAATTTGGTTTGTTGTTGTTTGTTGCATAACCTTTTGATAAGGTGTCATGAAATTAATGTGAAACAAATCTTGAATCTACTACAAAAGGATATTCTTGTGCAAGACTACAAATGGAATCATCAAACAAAAAACCATGAATAAAGCATTGAAGGACAAGAAATTTCTAGTGAACATTGATGTGTTGAGCTAGAGATCTATTTGGGGTGACAAAGGAACTTGGTTTGAAAATGTCAATCAAGATTCAAATGAGCATGAACATGTCCACAAATTTGAACACATTGTCTTATTCACAATTTTTGACGTAGTTTTATGCAATACATGTATATGCAAGTAGCTAAAATTTGTAGTATGTATATAGTCTACATATTTAATTGAAATCTATAGTTCAAATCTAATGTACAATTGAAATGTGTAATTGAAATCTGGAAAATGGTATAACATGATATAATCTTTAAACCATTTATTTGTCCCCCTGTTATGTAGGCTCTTGATCCTTTACAACATGATCAAAATTGATATTTTGGTTCCTTTTTGTGTAGATCATTCCCATGATTTGAGTTAGCCTGAAAATTGCCTGGACCATGATTTTTTGTATGTAGTTGATTTTAGCATCTTTAAGTTTGAAATATTTGATTTGTTGGCTTTGAAGTTTCTTTATCCTTTCTAATGAAGCTCTTCAATTTTTGAACTAGTAAAACAATTGTTTTCCATTGATTTCTTTATTGACTTCATTGGCATCTTGGTGTTCTTTTTTGTTGCTTCCACCATGTTGTTGCTTGCCATAAAATATTTTCATTTAATGCTTTTGTTTCCAAACACTCTTTGACCAACAATAGGAGGTGGTTTGAAAATTCTTGCTAATGCATTAGAATCTTTGTTGGTGAATTGTCTTCATGCATGGCATCATTGAAGGAATCGTGAAATTCTTCAATGTGTATTGGATTTTTACTAGTGTTTAGTGTTAAAGGAATGTGTGTTGGAGGCATATGTATTGGAATATGTATTGTTTGTGTGCTTGGAATTGGTTTGGCAGGTGTTGGTCATGTACATGACACCATATCATTTTTCCTTGTTGAAATGTAAGGAAAATTCAATAACATAGTTGGTTTTGCATCAAAATATGGTTGCAATAGCACATTTTTGGTCGAAACCATGAAATCATGCACATGCAGAGGGTGTAGTATTGGCCAAACCCCCATGAATGCATTAATCATCTAATAAATGACCTTGTTATAATGTTAAAAGACATTCTGATTTGTTTTTTCTTGTGATGTGAAATCCCAATATAATGTGTTGTTTCTTGTCAAGGACATGTAATAAAAAATGCATTTGAAATCTCCATAAAGTGCACCCCATTCGTTTTTGCATGTAGCATCGTTTTGAAGTAGAGGTGAATGTCCATTTGCATTCATGGCATTTGCAATCTTGTGCCATTTGGAGGTTGTGATCTTGAAACGGTCCTTTGGATTTACCACATTCAATCCTACTATAGGTTCTTTTTTTTTTTGGCTAAAACTAATGTGATGACTTCTCGGTATGCCCAATTGGGTTGTTGAGGCTTCTTCATCTGCATCTTGCAGCTTTGTTCACATGTGGAATCCAATGTTGGTTCAACAACAACATCTTTCATATGTCTCTAGATTTTGCTTCCTCTAGTTCCCCTATGTGATCCACAACCTTTTATTATGATTGTCTTCGATACATGAACTTCAAGATCTTTCCACAAATTCCATTTTAGCAAGTTGAATTCATTTTTAGATTTGTGATGTCCATATAAATTGATGAATAACAAGTGCATGTATGCACCTTGGTTCTCATTGTTTATGTGTTGTTGGATTTCAAGAGGAAGTTGTTGGCACCTTCTTGTTAAAACATGTTGAACATGTTGTTGCAAAGGTTTGTAATGTGTGGTGTTGTGAAGGTCATGAAGTTGAGAAAAAATCAAAATGTCCTGAAGTTCTCCAATGCATGATGTCATGAAACTTTGCTAAAGGTGTTGTGAAGCTATTGTAGCAAAAATCTTTCTTGAAGAACTCTCTTGAAATTTTGTACTTGTGAAGTGCCAAAATTTTTTGTAAGAATATGTGTGAAATAACATGGGATTAATTTTTGGAAATTTAGGTTCACACAGAGTTATTTGGTCGATTTTCGACCAGGCAAATTAAAAATTCATTTTCAATGTATTTCAAAAATTATTTCATGGCATTTAAACATTTTTTTGCATTTTATTATTTTTGTAACATCGTTTTAACAATGGTTGCCACGTCAAAGCTACATCAACACCATGTCAATTTTGGTGTTATCAATAACACTAGGTGTGGATGGCTATATCTTGCCATTTTTCGAACATTGGTTTACCATTGCTTTAGCTTTAGGTGTAGAGAGACCATTTACAAAAGAACTAAAAGTTGACAATGATTATGTAAATCACCTCCAACAAGTTTTCCATTTTCAAATTAACCTTCTCTTTAAATTTTTTCTATCCATGTTGATGTTGTAAGGTTGTTTGTTTACTATTTTTTTATGGAGTTTAAAAATCTTGTTGCAACTTATCAACATCTTTCATTGATTTCAAAACCAAGAAATACATAACTAACAATTATTTTAAATGATTCCTTGATGCATAATCATCTTTACAAGTAAAAATTTGAGAATTCATATGCATATCCTTCAACAACAAATAAATACAAAATATGCCCTATTCATATTCAAGAGTGAAGACCTAAACACTATAATGGACCAACATTGGTGTTAACCCAATGTGACCAAAACCAAGACTAATAACACAAAAAATGCTCATTGAATTCACACCCTATGACATAAGTTGCAATTTACAATTTGAAATCAACCCATAGATTAATTGCAATCTTGGTCCAATGAATTCCAAATTGGTTGTCCAAATTACATGGGTTCATTTTTTAGTTGAAACTTAGGATACCAACTCCTTGTTGCAAAAATAGTTTCCATCTTTAAGCAAGTCCACCAAAAACAATATAATGGCCTTTAAGTAGTAATTTGAATGAAGTTCACACTTTAAATAATGTGAAACTAAATTTGGACTTGTAAATGTATTATGCAAGATACAATTATTTCCAAAGGGTTAGTAAAGAATTATGATTGACTTTGATTGGCCAATCACAATGATTATGATTAAGCCATGTGGTGGCATGTAATTGATTCTCACATTACATTCCATGTCCAAGATTTCATGTTTATGAATGGGGCTAAGGAAATAACTTGTACACTATTCCAATGGATGTGATGGACACTGCTGCCATATTGGGTATGAGTGAATTTGTTCTAAACACATAGTTGATTTTCATTACTCTAGTCTTTGCTTATAGTCTAAAGTGGTATTAAATTCAACACAACAAAAAAAGTACCAATCAATGACTTGGGTGTCTTGTGTGTCTTGTACACATGTTGTGTACAAAGACACAAATCAATTGCATTGTTTTTCTTTGGGTCTTGATCACCAATCTAAGCACCTCCAAAAGTTGTTCGAAGTGACCAAATAAATAGTGTGCATCAACAAACTTGAAGAATGAAGTTCAAGGGGTTGCAATACTAATTAATGTGCTTTTTAGTCCACTTTGCATGTCTTGGAAAAGAGGTGAAATACCTTGGCCTTCAATTTCCCAAAATACTTTGACATTCTAGCAAATGGAAACCTTCTATAAGCTCAATCCATCCATTAAGACCATAGTGGAAAATTGAGAGCATCATAGGGCCACAGTGGAACAAAACTCAACTATTGCACCAAACTGATCATCCATAGTTGTGGCTTTCTATATCATCAATTGTGAAGAGTTAGGCTGATGGGTTGCATGCCATTACCATAATTGGAAAGTGTCCCACTTGTGTGAAGTAGGCCATAAACCTAAGGTTAAAGAAACATTTAGTCAATAATGTTTAGCGGACTTGTTGTCACGTTTAATGATTTTCCAATCCAACAAATATGTCAAGATAGAATTGTCAATCTAAATGGCCTTAGTCATAATTAGGAAACCCAAAAGGAATTTCACATTATAAAATACTTAATTCACAAAATTCAACTATGGAATCTATTATATTTTTGTTGATTATGGCCAAATTGTCCAAATGACACCAATGGAATCAACTATTAACTAAAAATTCCAAAAATATTATCTTAATGAAAACTTGATAAAAATCAACTTTGATACATGTCAAACATTTGCATAATAGTTCCCTTCAATAAATAAAATTGCTTCTTGGATTATGATGACATGAATGTGTGAATAATGTGCCCCAAAATTCAAATAAGTTCCACCACTGGGCACTAAGCAATTCAATTATAGATTTAAAATTGCCTTTTTAGGAAAGGACCCATGTGCCAATTAATAATATACGTAGGTACCCTTCTTAGGAAAATCTTGCTTCATGTAGCTCAAGGATAAAAGTTTTGATTACAAGTTCCATGCCAAGTCATGGTAACACTCATTATGAAAACTTTTAAAAATTTATTTGATACACAAAGCACAAGGTAGGGTAAGATATCACCAAACTACAATTGGAATTTGGGTTAAAAACATCTCCTAGCTAGCGATACATATTCAATTGTGTGCACAAACAATTAAACTCACTTTACATAGTGATTCAAACATTGCAGGAAAACACATTACACCATCACCACTAGTCAAAATTGTCAACAAGTATATTCGTTTCTAACTTAAAACCACATGTATTTCCAAGGAGTTTTGTGCAAGGAACTCTATAGCTCAATAATCACTGCATGAACTACATGTGACATGATAATTTGATAACTAAAAGGCACATAGTCCTTAGAAGCTATAAACAAAAGACCCGTTATGTTCAACTAGCAAAAAATCAATGTCATTGAAAGGTTATGATCAACACAAACAATCCAAAAGTTATTTCATTGCACTTGAACATGCATCACACTTACTTCACCCAAGGAAGCACTATAGTTTATTAGACACCATTGTAAGAGACATATTGGCCCCATATTTTATTTTTTTAATTCCTTAGCAATATGACAAAAACTCACATATCTTGCAACCTATTTGTAAACAAGTGCGAAGAAAGAATTTTACCCAATCCAGTACCGAGGTCTAGATAAGGCATTTAATACTTTGGCTTGAAAAGTTTGTGTAGGATCACACAATGTAACCAACTTGTAAACAAAACCTAAAACATATTTACTCGTTGTCAAAAATTCTACCATTGTGATAAACACTTGTCTCAAAGGTTGTAAGCTCTTACACCATGTAGGTCAATTTGATGCAGTAAGATATTAAGCTATTACAATATCTAGAAGAACTAAAAAACAAAACATTAGACAATGAAAAGGAGCTAAAAAAAAGGAACACCTACCTTACATGGCACAAGTAAGCCATTCAAATTGGCCCATTGCATATGCCAATTGCACATAATATCCACATATCATCATCTAAACACTCTTCTTCATCATCTCATAAAGTAACAACAATACCTAGAAGATGCAATGTTTAGATAAATGGATTGACCTTAGCAAAAGACTTGTGCAGCACACACATAGAAGGAAAAACAAATCCTCGATAATCATATCTTGAAGTAGTATTGAGAACTGCTTCACATGTATAATTTAGGTCAACATGAATAGATTTGAAGCATGACCCAATTTAATATAATTAAAGATATTTCAAATCTATCAACATACCAATGACTAGATTGCTTGAGTAAAAGGGTCAGATTCCAGGATTCATATCACCACATTTGTTATAAACATTTGAATATAATAAAAACTGAGTGAAGGATTGTGATTTTTGCTTGAAAAATCACTTCATTGAAACCCCCAAAAAAAATCTACCAAACTAGTTAAAGCTTTGAGAAGTTCCATGTATGTTTCACATAACATGAAACATTTTGACCACACCAATGTTGAGAGATAGAGAAAGATAGAAAGATAGAGATGGGAAAGATAATTTGAAGGAGGACAACTAGAAACCCAACATGACACAAACTTCAGTTCTTGTTGTTTTCCACAATAGCACAAGCTCAATTAGAAACTAGAAGTATAAACTTGACTCTATTGTTAATTGTTCAACTTGTGGGTGTCAATGAAGGTGAGCCCAATAGTGTAGGTTGTCAGTTTTGTGACATTAAAACAATGAGTTTTTTTAATTATGTATCATCCCACCCTACAAAAGGAATTTCCTTATCAATTATTCATATTTGAACTTGAATGATCTATATATTTTGTAAGGGTTTATCCCCAAAAACTAATGACCTAAAATTCAAAAACTTTTTTGCCTTTGTTCTCCAAATTTCATATGTCAAAACAAATTACACACCTCTTGAGAGTTCAAAAAATTGTTCAACAACATTCAAATGTGTGAATTCACAATATTGTTCATAGTTTTGTCAAACCTTCTTGTGTGCATCTTGCCATTAAAACATAAAAGTTCATTTCTAATCTCAACTTTATAGCCATCTACAACCACATGTATCGCATCACATTAAGGTTTAGTAATTCCATGGTTATCTAAACACAACTAATTATTAAAATTAAATAACAAGTTTTCGAATAATAATTCAATTTGCATGTTATCATTAGTATTGTTGAATTTCATACTTATCAATATGTTGATCCATGACGCAACATGATTTAGGGTTGGATTTTTTTGTATCTCTATCAAGGTGATCAAACCTTAATCTACAACCCAAATCCTAGTTTCACAAGTGCAAGTGAAAAAAAAAACTCTCACAAGAGTTTGAAGGTGCAATGGCACCAAATGGGCTTGAACCTTAAACCTTATGAGCCATAGTCATAAGATAAATATGTTACCTTTTCAGAAGGAAGTTTGTGATCACTTGTTTAAGTGCAGAACACAAATATCATTTCTAAGTAAATTGGATTTGAAATTAGCACATTGTTTAGTACAATAACATGTCAATTTCATGTCCAATTAAAAAATCGATAAATCTCATTTAGAAGAATTTGCAGCTCACAAATCAAACCTATGATTATGTATATCTCCATTGTGTTGAAAACTTTGGAAGTATATATTCATCCACCCAAGATTTGCATTTTTTGTCTAATGCACAAATTTAAGCAAAAAGATTTGGTATTTGCATTGTTACTCTTGCTACTATGCATTTCTTCCACTCATCCTAACATTATAACTTAGACAAGTAAAGCAACATTTCCATTCCCAATTTCTTGCAAGAATTAAAAAGATTGGCTCATTATAAAAATTTGGAAAAACCTTCAAAGAAATGAAGAGACTATAATTGGAGTAGCATTTTTCCATTCCTCAATTTGATGTAAGAAATCAAAAGATTGAATCACCATAAAAAAAACCTAGTTTTCATTTGCAAGAAATTCTGGAATGTTCAACAAGTGTTAAAGTGTTAATTGTTGACCAATGTTGGGCAATTCTCAAAAATGGAAATTGATAATCAAAGGTTCTCAAGACAATTTTTTTATGATATTTATTCATGATTCTCAAAATATCAAAAAATTGGCTTTTGATATATAGTCATGGTTCTCAAAAATATGAGAATCGATTTTGATATATAACTACAATTCTCAAAAAAAAATTTCCGATCATTAGGATGTCCATTATTGGCCCAAAAACATGAATAACACAAACCCTATGTGTGTATGGGCATCACCAAACACATATTGGCTAGGCAAATGGGTAGTTAAAGAAAACGAAGTAGGCAATATTTTTTTACTACCTCTTATAAGGACCTTTGTTGATTTACTTGCCTATGTAGTGTAAAGTAAATTTGATATTAAAAGGTTTTAAAAATAGAAAAGGTATTTTATAATTGATAACCTTTAAAGACAACGAGAACATTACTATGAACGAACTTGACAAAGGCATGTGCAAAATGATAAGGGGTGGAGTTCACCTAAAACACCTAAAAATGTCATCGACAAAGCTCATAATAATATCTAGAGCTACAAGATGGTCATGATGTGACCATTTACACTTACCAAAATTGTAAATGAAAGGGAATGACATGGGGTAGTTTTCTTGTAAACTTGGGGAACACAACAATGATAAAGGTGGTAAAGAGCTCACTTCAAACTAATCATTGTTGGAGGTTACAACAATGCCAAAATTTGCAAGATGACCACAACGTCACCAACTAAACTTGCAAAAAAACCTAAGCAGAGGGGAGTACGAGCAACATGTTATGCAATACCATAGTGAAAAGGACTTTACAAGAGATCGTTCTTCCCCAACTGCACTTGCAAAAAAACCTAAGCAAAGGGGAGCAAGAGCAACATGCTATGCAAGACCATAGTGAAAAGGATTTTACAAGACATCATTATTCCGTACATAACTCCTTTTTGCTCCTTGTGTCCTCCTACTTGTCATTTGCCTTATTTCTCTTTTTCTTTTTTTTTTCTTTTTTGCCCTTTCTCTTTGTTGAACTAGCTCCATCTCCATAGTCATAAGAAGTTCTATGAAAAAAGAATAGCAAAGGAGGAAATGGAACTTGCATGGAAAGGATGTTGTGTTCATTTGTTGATTCTCTCACAAAGAAATAAAATTCGAAATACAATGAAGGTATTGAAGGTAATTTACACTTACATTACCTTACACACCCCAAAAAAATACACACGAGATCATGTAAGTGTATTCCAAAACACATACATACAAATCAAACAAATGCAAATGCAATCCTCAAAATATAAGAAATGTCAATTTATATGGCCATTTAGACTAATATGCACAACATTGCTTGGGAGTTGGTCTAGACAATGTCCTCTTTCTCCCCACCCCTCGATCCCCCTCCTTTTTCTTGAAATAAAGATTGACATGCAAGTTGACATCAATTTACACATACACAACTTTACATTCCCCAAAAATTAAACACACAAGATTGTGCAAGTGTATATCAAAACATATAAATTCATGATGTACAAATGCAACCGTAATATCCAAAAAATACATGGCACGAAATTAAGTAGAAAAAGTTGTGATTATACACAGTTACACACCATGGTTTACATGGCGATTTAGACTTACATGCACAACATTGCTTCAGCCCATGTCCTGGGCCTCTTTCTTGGAATAAAGACTTGCTTGCAGTTTGACATCAACTGTTTTCAGTTGTGAAACCTTAAGGTGAGAGCTACAGTTTGTGTAGCTCTCCCCTTTTGTGCATCAAGAAAATCTCACAAAACATTCATGTTCATTTTGAGAACAATCATCATGTATTATTTTAATCCCAGTAGGCCAAAGAAGTGGAGAACATGAATCTTCTATTCTATTATTCCCAGTAAAGATAACATATTGAACATGCACAACTAAAACATTTTGCAAGTTTGAACATGTGCTATGAATTGATTGTGTTGTTGCAAGTTTGAACATGTGCTATGAATCGATTGTGTGCGAGTGTGCAACAAACAGATGGGTAGTGCAAGAATGCTTTTCTTAATAGTGATTTCAGACACGACAATGTATTTTGGCCACTGTTTTGTACTGGATCACAATGAACTCTTGCAAGACATTTGCAAAAAATTATTACCATTTCTCATTTGTCTTTAGAAGCTTTTGGGCTAAAAAGTCTGTGACACAAAGATTGCTCGTCATGATAAAATGTTTTCTCATTATTTTTTCGTCTTCAGAAAACTTTGAGCTACATTGCGCAAGATTCTTAAGACTTCATCATCAGTGCAACACACTAGCTATAATGCATGCCAGAAAATGCCCAAAGATGGTTGGGTGGGTATTTGATCTTACTAATACCCATCAATTCCAATTTTTTAAGAATGTTTCAGACTCAGAGAACCATTGGGTTCCAGATATTCAAACGATAGGAATCAAAGAACCACCAATTCTGATTATTTCAAAAATCTCAAAGAACTGCCGGGCTTCATCAGAGAATCAGCAACTTTCAGGCAGTTATTTGATGTTTTCAAGTTTTTTGAAAAATTGAAAGCATGATTATATATTTAAAGGAATTTTTGTTTGTAGCTAAAGTGGCAATTATTCTTTGGAAATGGAAAAAACTTAGAAACAGTGGCGATTATCCTTTGGAAGATTTAGCCAAATCTGGCTATAAATCAGAAATAAAGTACAAATCTTTAATTATCCTTTTATGTGTTTGACTATATGCATTGAATTTGCCAAAATTTAATGTACACCAGAAGAATTAGCCAAATTTGGCTACACGTGAGAGAGGAGAGTAAAAGAAATTTAAGATTCTTAACTAAGGCCACCTCCGACCTCCATAGTTCAATATTTGAATGTTGAACCTGAAAATATAAATAAATAAATAAGTAAAGGAAAAACACCCAGCAAGGGAACACTTTGGCAGATCTTTCTCAATTCTTATCCATTTTGAGTGATTTAAAATGTTATAGGAGCGCCTTCTCAAGCTTTACAAATCATCTTTGAAATGCAAAGCCAAAGGAGCAGCCAAAAAAAAGAGCAGTAAAGAAAATATGTTTTTTTGGAATTGCAAAATGCATTTTTTTTTTCATTTTTCTTCATTTGACTCCTCCTACTTCATCAGTGCATAACTTTCTCAAAAAAAAATTTGGTTTAAATTGAGTGATTTAAACTGCTCTGAAATTGCCATCTTAAACTCTACAAAATGATTTTGTAACTCTAAAGGCAACAAAGTAATATTTAAGGATATTTGGAGGGGTTCAGAAATAGGTTATGACTTGTTTGATAGAGAATTTTCTATAAAATTGACCCCCCATATGGGATAAATCTGGGGTGCTATTGGGAACAACTTGGAAACTTAGGGATCCCCATGAGAACACATTGGGAACGAGAGAAAAAAAAACCCAAAAAAAAAATAAAAATAAAAATAAAAATGCCCTCCCTTGCTCCCACCCCAATGTTGCTCTTTAAAGCTCAGTAATGCCCTTGCCCCTGGGCTTTACCTTCCTCATATAATATGAAGAAGCAGAAGCTGGCATATACAAATCTTTAGGAGGAAAAAACAAAACAAAACAAAACAAAACAAAACCTCAATGAACCTGGAGTGGCAGATGTTGCTTTCTTTCACTTTCAATCTCTAATTGTTCTCACATCTTAATCACCCAACAACCACATCAGTTGCACATATTGCAGCTGCTTCTAGTTGTTTTCGCATGGATCTTCACCCAACAACCAGAGCTGAACAGATTCCTCCTGATCCATGATCTCTAGATTTCTAGATCTCCGCTAATTTTGCTAACAATCCAGCCAGCACAACATCAGTATCTAAATATCTCGACAAGCCGTCGTGCTATAGATATATATGTAGACACAGAGAGAGAGAGATAGAGAGAGAGAGAGAGAGCTTCCGATGGGTCGATAGAGATCCAGCTACAGCTAATTAGTTTTCAATATGAATCTCGATCAACATAGCCCAGTCGACTTTGTGTTCATGTGTTGGTGAAGAATCAACAGAGAAACAACAATTATGTCTCCGAGTCGATTGAAGGTACAGTAGTGTCCAGATTAAAATTTTCGACTTATTTCTACGCCTGTCAATTATGGAAAGCTTAACAAATATGCTTATCCGAGAAGAAAACTATTGTTGTGGAATCAAAAAGCTGCATCCAGAACCGTATCTCGGCAGGTTCTTCACCCATCATGAGATACACAAATGGAGCTAGACGATCCAGTACTAAAGGTAGAAATAAAAGAACCCACTTGCAGAGCGCAACATGAGCTCCGCCACCATTACAGTTTGCGAGAACAGTATCGATCTCAGCAGCTAGCAGCAGCTCAGATGCATCATGCGCAGCAATTAGGCAAACAATTGGGATTCAGGGCTTTAGCTTTTTTGGGGTTTTTCGGTTTCAGGGTTAGGTTTTGAGCTGCCTTGCACACTGTTTTGTTGCAGGGTTGAAGATCCAAGGAAGAAGAAACTGGCGGCCATTAGCACCGAAAGCGTTGAAGCTAGCTCCAGTCTTGGGATCGGTCAAGAGAGTGCCAGGATTTCCTGGGTATGCAGCCGCGCCGTAGATGCCTGCGCAAACGCCTGCGACTTCTAGTGGCTCAGCGGCATCTCCTTGGAAGTAGGCATTGGCAAAAGGATTGGTTGCAGATCCGGCAATGAGAGAAGCTAGGGTGATCATCAATCCATCGATTCCAACGTCGTCATTGGGTGGTTTCAGTGCAGGAGTATCGGGTCCAGTGCCGGGAGCAGCTGTGGCGTAAGGCCAGTCGCAGAAACCGGGACATTGTTCCACGGCGTTGCCGGCGTTGCCGACCCATGCATACGGAAGAGCATGATTCTGGGTAGCTTTTGTAGGGATGGTGTAAAAATGTGTCCCGCATTCCAAGCTACAGAAGCCTTGCACAACAACATCCGCAGCTGTAAGCAACACGTACAACCCGGTGCGTCCAGAGGAAGAAAACCAGCGGCAATCGCACCAGTTACAAGAACTTCAATGTCGGTGTACTGTAGCGACTTCCCCTTGCTATACGCGGCGTCTGTATGCACCGGTGCTCCTGCAACAATGGTTTGCGCAACTGTTTCGTTAGCGGAATCCTTGAAACCTTTGGTGATGGCCCACCAGCCGGCAACAGAAGGAGCCGCAGCTGTGCTTCCAGCAGTGAAAGACTCCAAGAAGTCATTCAACGTAGCTTGCTGACTAGGGCTGAAGACACCGTAGTAGATCAAGTAGAGCTTGAGCACGCCGTTCTTATCCCCCGTGAGCACCGGACCTTGGTGGTAAGGTAGAAGCAATGGCTCCGGCGTGACGAGAAATTTGCTACTCCCCAACTTCTTCTTGGATACTGCCTCCAGTCGACCATCATACGGGAGTACTCGGGATACTGCATTACTCCATTTGCTCTGGAAAACTGCATCATGAGAGCTACCTGCAGCAGCAGCAGCTTGATGTTCAGCAAACGTCGACAGACCCACCTGCACACTTCCATGCCATGGCCAAGAAACCACAGCCAGGAATAGGAAAGTAGACAACACCCCGATCACAATGTTACGGTTCCGTATCGCTGCAGCTGCCCCGGCCGCTTGATGATCCTTCAAAGACATGGACGGCAACGACTTCAGCTGTGGACTAGCTGGCAACTGCGCGTCCGGCAGACTCCCCTTCAACATCGAGCTGGTCCTCTGCATCAGATTCATGCCGGGGGCCACCTGCCCGTTTTCCTTCACATGAGTTCCGGAGTTTGTCCTTTGCACCGCCGCCATCCCTTCCCGCAAACTCAAAGATGCACTTCTTTCCAGCTGCTGGGCCATGTACCAGTACTCACACCAACCCCACAAGTAGAAAAAACCCACACAACACACACACACACACACTCTCTCTCTCTCTCTCTCTCTCTCTCTCTCTCTCTGTCTGTGTCACACACACATACACACACACACCACCCAAAAGAGAACGCAACTCCAATGTCAACAACAATCTGCAATGCACTGCAAATGGAGCAAAAATCCAGGGATCGAGCTACAAAAAATGTTGGCAAGTGTTCAAAACAAACTCCAGCAGCAGACCAATTAAGCTGCTGATGATGATGACTCTCTGGATCCCTCTATCTGCGGCATACGTAGATTGCTACGAACACGGAGTGCTGCATGTAAGATTCTGAACAAAAACTTGTAGCAACTGTAGCTGATGATTCCTGATTGCGAATTTGTGCACTCCAGCTGCGGCTGCTCTTCTTGCTCTGACGAATTCTTCTGTGCCAGATCGTTGCTGCAAGAAGAAGGAAGAAGGAAGCTTTTGGATCAACGCCCCTGCGCCTGTCACGAGTCACACGACGCTAGCGAACCTCTTCTCTCACTGGCACTCGAATCCCAGCTCTTTATACATAGCCAAAAAGCGATCTTAAATATTAAAAGTGCTAAAATCAAAGAGTGGTTTGAGATTATCAATAGCCATATATTTTTTAAAACCCCAATTAAAAAAAAGTCGCCAGATTTCTTTTACATGGTTCAAGTAGGTTACCCCCCAAAAAAGGGGGAAAAAATAAATTAGGATGTTTAACAAATTTTTACACTGAAAAAAAAGTGTTCAGGATTTTAGGGGGTTTCTAAAGGATGTTTTTATGGTTCTTATGGTGCATTCACACTTGATGTTGAATGAAAATCTAGGTGGCATCCTAGGTGGCACACAATGTTAAATGGGAGATAGCTTCATGTTAAATGAATGTTAGTTTAACATAAAATTTTCACAATAAATAAATTTAAGTCTTAAATGACTAGTATGGTGTTAATGGACTCCACACTAATGTTGCTAACACCAAGTGTGAACGCACCTTTAGGTGGGAAAGGAGGTTTGGAGTTGGGGAGGTGGAGCTAAGTGTAGGCCCAAATCTAGTAAAGCCCGTTGTCCACGGCTTTATGGAATGTTGGGTGGTTCTCACCTTTTTTTTTTCTTAAAGATTGTCAGATTTAATTTCACAAAAGATTTAAAAAAGGATGCAATTCTTTGTAAAATATTTTATTTTTATTGTTTTAAACATCGGGGTAGGGTATGAATATTTTTATTTGTTTTACTAGGTTGGTTTTCAAAGTTTTGATTCTCATATATTTGAAAACAATTGATTATCCCTAGGCAATTGTCACAAACTGGTTATGACAAAAAAAAAAATTAAAATCATAAAATTGTAATCAATGTCTTTTTTTTAAATTGATGAAATTGAGATTGTGCCAACAATTTATTTTTATTTTTGTAATTCAACAACCTCATCTTTTTCAAAATCACCTTCAAATTCCTTTAATTCCTCTTTTAGATCTCCATCTATTTTAATGAATTTTACTAATTTATATGGGGATTTACAACTTATTCTAAGGTCATCAAGTCAATTTTGCTCATAAATATCAACAATTATAAATTTTGAATTTGTAAATGACATCTCTTAAGATTAGTAAGTATTCTGGCTAAGGAAAAAAATGTGATCCAATGATGTTTAAGATTCAACAACCAAGAAAACGAATTGGAAGCAACACTAATTCATGTTTCTCCCACCATTGAAAAGGACATTCGATGTCTTTCACTTTCACTTGGTATTGTTTCAAAATCAATAGTTCCTTGTTGACAAGCTCTTTTGTTGATTTACTTGTACTTGCAATATGCTCAAAAATATCCAAATTGCAATCTTGATAAAAAAATATTTTGATTCACAAGATTCATTCCAAACTTTACTAAGGATGCAAGTGTTTATGACATTTCACTAGCATACATAGGATACAAAGACTTCCTTTCATACTCCTAATAAGAATAACACCTTGTTCTCTTCCTACAAATGAAGATATTATACAAATGCTTTTAAACCTAGGGTTCAACATCAAGGAAAGCATGTTATGGGCTTCTTTTTATATATTTCCTTGAGAATGAAAGGAAAGAATCTCATACTCCACGAATTTCCCACCTAATCTTAGAAGCTAGTAAAACCAACTCATCAACAACACCTAACTCATTCTCAAGTTATCAAAAGAAGGCATAATTTCATTTTTTTCCTTACAAATTGCATAATATAGTGCATCACTAAATAACCAATGTCCACAAGGTTGGTTTAGAACACTATGGAAAAAAAACAATCTAGAATAATTTGAAACTTAGAGGAGGCTATACAATCAACAACCTTCACACCAATTTGTTTACTATAACATATCACAATAGTCGCCCAAAATTGTAATGCCTTTTGAAAGATGATTATCTTGTTAGTAAACCTATAAAACAATAATAAATGAATTAGCTTAGTGTTTCAAAAAGAGAAGTCGTGAAGTTAACAAATTGTTTAAAATAAACAAACATCCCTACCTTGTTTCATTGGGGTATTCAATTTTCTTGGGTGAATACCGATTTCAACAAAAGTTTTATTCCATTTTTAACTTTCTTTCTTAAATTTTTGGACCAAGTGATGCATTTTTGCAAATTTACTTATGCAAATTTAATATACCCATATTTAAGATTTGTTTACACTTTTTCATTTGATATGTTATATTGACATGCTTTGGAAAAAGCATGAACAAAATAAATTCCTTGAAATTTTTTATCCAAATCAAGATAATCAAAACTCACAATTGATTTTAGTGCATTGTTTGTTGCATTGAAGTTTAATCCTTCACTCTTAACAAAAGCAATGATTTTTTTTCTTTAAGCCATATTTGTCCAACAATCCTATCAAACTTTGAACCAAAGCTTGTCATGTAATTGATGTATAGTAGCCTCCCGCCTAAGTACGCACCCATTTAAGTACGCATTATTTTCTCGAAAAAATAGGGTTCAAATTTATTTAGTTCAACATGTAATGGATTGTCATTTGGCGCAAGTTTTGAAGATTCTTATGTTTGGCTTTCAAGGTGATAGCCCGAACCTTACTTTGAAATGATTCAAACAACTTTCTAAAATCATTGAATGTTTCCTTAGCCTCTTCTCAAACTTCAGAGCAGAGCAACTGATCCTCTATATCAACAACTTGCTTATAAAGTGACTCGAATCCCTTAAATACAATGGTGTTTCCTAAACCCGAACCTGACGCTTGAGAGGTAAGAATATCATCATCATTGTCATCGTCCAGATTCTCTTC